>CETF01004341.1_pt1 | contig 36051 bp, 39 predicted proteins | sample 326991 | NCBI WGS metagenome assembly CETF01 (sample SAMEA2622331, study PRJEB7988) | marine metagenome | biome: marine biome (ENVO:00000447); feature: surface water layer (ENVO:00002042); material: "saline water (ENVO:00002010), including plankton (ENVO:xxxxxxxx)" | depth 5 m | reverse complement strand
CCCGCTTGAAACCATGCAGGGTGCGTTACTCTTACTCTGTTATTTGGCAATGCTACAATATTACCTGTCCACTCTCCCGCATCCAATAATTGTAAAACGTGACTTTGTTTGTGCTGTGCAGGATCGTCTGCTATTTCGCTTTCTGCATAATCAACTGTAAAAAGATATTTTGCAGGATGCATGTCACCATCTATTTTTGCTAACCAAGGGCACGGCGTAGCACGATCTATTACATGCACCGCATGATTATATGAAGAGCAGTCCCAAGGTTGCGCATCATGTGTTGACATTGGTTCAGGCCATTCTTCTAAAGGAATGTCAGCAACTAGACCTGTTATGGGCATTCTTGCCCACATTGCACCACCATGTATTGTGTCTTCCTCTTCATCCTCAGCCTCACTACCAGTGAAGATAACTTGAAAACTAAGACACCTGTTTGGCATTGTTGTAACGCCAACAACCATAGCATGTAAAAATTCGCCGTGATACTTTTCATGGTTGTGAGTGTATTCACGGCGAACCCATGCTTTAAAATAGGGTATATTACTGTGTAAATATGGCATTAGGCTTTAGTTACTTTATATCCCATTTTCTTTGCAGCAGCGCGAAGTTGTGCTACGGTCATTGCTTTACCGCCCTTTTTCATCATCATAGGCTTTTTACCACCTGCGGCTCCACCCTTCATCATTTTCTTTACTTTGCCACCACCGCGATAGCCTTTTGTTTTTACTTTGCCGCCGTTACGGTAGCCTTTTTTCTTCATAGCCATAAGACTTCTCCTTTCAAATTATTCTTCCATCTGTATGCTAGACTTTTTGTTTTCTGCTTTTGCACTATAAGCATTAAACCCCATGAATGCCGCAACCACTCCTGACGCAGCAATAACGTAAACACTAGCTATATCTGTTATTAAACTAGCGGCTTGATCAAAACCCAAAACACTTGCTAAAAGTATAATAAATGGATAAATCAACATTCCTGCTAAGGCAAAACCTGTGTATCTGCGCTCCGCATTGCGTTTTAAGTCTCTGTCGATCATCTCAAGTTTTTTATCTTCCAGAGATAGCGCATTCCACTCTTTGCGTTGAATAACTCCATCACCGTTAGTATCTGCTTTATCAAATTCTGTCATTTTTTTAACCTTGCACAAGAAATAGCTACTTTTTTATCTCTTGTTATTATAACAATTTTTCCACGTTTGTCATATACAATGTATTTTCCACCACGTTCAATTAATTTCACCGTTTTATTTCTATACAAACAACTTTAGATTTTTCACTGTTTACTAATACTTTTGCCTTAGACATATTACTTTTACACGCTTCTTCACTAGAATAACTTCCAATGTGATAATGGTCAAATGAACCGTTTAAAAGTTGCAACCAAAGCAAAACCCACATTACCAACGCCCCTGATATTTGCCCCAGATGTAAAAGGCTAAAAATAAAACACCACCGCTAATTAAAAAAATTACAAACCCTATTGCAAAATTTATTGCTGTATCAATTCTTTGTTGTTTTGCATAAAGCTCTTCTTTTCTACGTCTACGCATTTGAGCCTCAATTGCCAAAACCTCATCCCATGCAGACTTACCATAGTGCCAAGTAATATGCTCTTTTATTTCAGAGCGCATATGTTCCATCTTTTTTTTATTTGCAAAAATTTCTAAAGCTGTTTCTTCGTCACTACCTTTAAACGTCTGTTTCCACCAAGGGGGATTTTTTTCTCTTTCTTCAAGATTAGTAAAATCAGAGAAAGCTTTGCCCCATTGAGACAAAGTTCCCGACATATCTTGTAGGTCTTTTCCCGCTCCAATAGCTGCTTTAAGAGCCTTGAAGCTACCTGTCGCTAAAGCAACGCAACTTACTGGGTCCATAACTAACTCATGTTTTTATTTTAACAAATCCTGATGCGTCTTTATAAACATCCCCTATTTCTAATGATGATAATTGCGAAACGTCTGCTATCTCTGGTATATTTGTTAGTGGTAATTCTGTTTTAGATATTAATTCTTCTAATATTCTAATTAACTGAATCATATATGACTCATCATATTCCTCTGGTGGAAACGGCAAGATAGGTCGAACAATGTTTTTTCCGCTCATTTTCTGCCATCCTGACGTAATTCTAGTCTTGGATATCCCAATTGCCACATTGTTCCCAACCTGTCGCTCTCTATCCTTAATGCAGCAGATCTTCCCCTAGCCCGAACAAATGCTTGCTTTGTAAACTGCTCAACTGGTGTAGTAGATGTTCGGGTTGTTGTATCGCTTGGTTCGTCAGAATAACTAACTCCGGGATAATCTCTTACTTTAATTTTAAAATTAACTGCAGGATTGCCAGAATCTGTAATAGATCCCGTAAAAGTAATATCTGGAATTATTCTTTGAGTTAGCATAAATCTATCGCCCTCACCTAAATCAAAATCAGAAGACTCTACAAATGCATCAATGGGAATCGCAGGGCTTTGCTCACCATCATCAAGACCTCTTTCTTGATTATATAAAAAGCTATTTCCTGTGCCGCCTGTAGCCTGTGGGTTTGTTCTAATTGTAGAAGAGGCATCAATCATTGCTGTTCTTGATAATGTTCCATAATACCAAGCATTTTCTTGATAATTAAAAATAATATATCTATCGTTTTCATCTGAAAGTGAAGATGGATAAAACCACCAAACCTCACTCTCTTTTGTCATTGTGCTACAATATATTTTTGCAAGTTGTGAACGATTTATATCATCAAATACATATCTTTTTACTGTGCATGGCATTACTTGAACGCGACCATCATAACGATAAAAGTTATCATAACCCATCCAAAATATGAGGTCATTTACTGCTGCAGATGCGTTTGGACTAGCAATATTAACACTTTCTGCAATTAAAGCTTGCCCAAAATAATATGGAGTTCCTTGATATTGAACTGTATGTAAGCTTTGGTCTGTCCAAACAAGTATTTCTTTACGTGTTTGTGCAATACCAGTAATCTCTGTACCTTGAGATATTCTTAAATCACCTGCTGTATTTGATGTTGTCGGATTCCAATCAAACGGATCTTCCCTACTTGACCATCTTATTAAAAGTTTATCTTGCAGCGTAGATCCGTTTGGAGTTACGCCAAAACATAAAACATGCCTATCAACATCAGAAACAGCAACAAATCTTGATATAGATGGAACAGCATTTTGTGCTAGTGTGCTTAAACCAAATTCTCTAAGAGGCACTAATCTTTCTGCTGTTGCATCACCATGATAGTAATAAAGATCACCATCAAATAAATTAACAATAATATCTTCACCAAAACTATCTATAGACCAAAGACGAATTTGCTCACCAACAATATCATCTATTTCACTACCCCAAGTTCCACGGCCCCAAGTTCCTGCACCCCATCCCGGCCCTAATACTGCATCTGCAATTCCTGTTTCTAAATAGTAGTACCCAGAAGCTTGACCTGCGCTTGAATTATTGCCATCTGCAAGACCTAAAGTAAGTGTTATTGTATAAGTATTTGTTGTTTGAGTTGCTATTCTATGAGGTTGATCACCGTTTTCAATAAATGTTGCAACATTAGTTCCAGATAAACCACTTACATCTCTAAACAAAACAAAATCACCAACTGATGCACCATGATTTGGGTCATTAACAGTGACTGTTGCGCTATTGTTTGTTGTTGTAAATGTAATCGCCATTATGTCACAACCGTTACACTATTAATCTGAGTAGTTGCCTCAACACCTGTAGTCGTAAAAGGAAGCTGAACAGCCCTTCTTAAAGGGGTGATGTCTGTAAACGTGCCCCCTTCTTCTAAATATACTCTAGCTGAAGTCCCAATAAAAAGAAAGTTTTTTGCTTGTAAATTTGTAAACTTGTATAATTTGCTAGTTCTTCCATCTAATTCTACAGAACTTGCTTTCTGCCAACCGCCTATTCTTTCTACTAAACCATTTCTAAATCTTATTTTATCACAATCAAACCAACCACCTTCGTTAGAGTAGTTAGTTCCTTCTCTATTTATTCCGGGTCTAAATTGAAGTTTTTGTAAAGGCATAACTACGGTCCTATTCCAAACTTTCTTGTGTTGTTGTTAAATAATAACTGATAAATGACAGCTTGCCCATCATTAACTAATATAATGTCTTCCCTTGGGCTTACTGCAAAGTTAAACATTTGATCGTCAACTATCCCACCCGTACTAGCTTGAGTATAGCTTGTTGGGCTATGATAATTAGGAAACATTGTGTAATTTCCAATAGATATTTGACCATTAAATTTTTGTGTTTTTTGTTTTGGATCAAAAACAGAAATACCGCCCATAGGCCATGATTGACCCCAACGTTCACTTTGAGATTCACTAGTTGTTGTTACTGTATCTGTAGAGTTTGTTCTGTATAATCTTCCTTCACTATTTATAAATCTAAGCCTTTCTGCTCCCCCATCACTCGCACTGTGATAATTTCCTACAAGTGTTCGGGTTGCATTTTGCTCTGTTCTTGTAACGGTTTGAGATGGATTGGTTACATCATAAGCACTGGGCAATGTTGATTTAAATTGCAATATTTCTAAATCTGCATTTGTAAGACTAGAAGCAACTCTCTTACATGCCCAATAAACATTAGTTCCATCAGGGCTTAATTCTAAATTAGTAGGAAGCCATATACTTGTATTAAGATTTATACCTGCAGGTGCAGTATCGTAAGCTTTTACATTATTTGTGTTAGTAACTGTACTTAAATCCCAAGGCGTTCCAACTGAATATTCTCTTACTCTTGTTTCACATGATCTACCCTGCACACCAAAATATGATGTAGAAGTTGTTTCTATTCCAATAGTCCAAAATTTAGTTCCATCTGGTTTCCAAACAAAATCTGTAGCAAAAGAATTGTACGCTCTTTGTTGAGCAAAACTGACCCATTGATTTTGATACGGTCCTGCCTCTATTATAAAACCATTTGTATATGTTGCAGTATTTATATCATATGGTGATGTAAGGTTGTATCTTGATAAAACTATGCATTGATCAGTTGAGGGATCAGAACTAACTAAACTACCGCCTTGATAAAGGTATCTGTCTTCTGCCCTTCCATTCCATAAAACATATAATTTATAACCATTATCTTCAAATCTTATTGAGTTAAATTTTCCATAAAAACCAGAACGAGCAGAAGTGTTTATAGGTGTTCCTTCAGTTCTTACAAAGAGCCACGGTCCTTGATTTGTTGCGCCAGTATGATAATAAACGGCATTGTCACCATCAGCAGTTCCACTTACAGATATTGAAACATCTAACTTTCTTTCCCCACCGTCTTTATATGCTTGATAAGCAGTACTTAAATCACCTGATCTTAGAAGTTGTTTCTTCCAAATAATAGGCATTGTTTCAGTACCACCAAAACCACCAACATGCCGCTCTCTATCTAGCCAAACACAATATGAAATATCACTTAAATAACTTGTTGTGCCATAAAGATATGGAGATGCATTGTAATATGCATGTGTGCTAACAATTCTTACTTGAGGCAAATCTTCTGCATAAGTAGTAAGGTGTGTGTTTATTGTAAAAAATGTACTATTTAATAAAGAATAACTTGTTCCCGAACTTTCATAATTTCCTGAATATTCAAAACTATTACTTCTATAAGTTGAAAGTCTTTGTATATCACTATAACTAACAACGTACATAGATATTCCAAACCTTCCACCACGTTTATCTTTTCTATAAGCATAACTGTGAAAATTTGAATTATATTGCCTAACAATATTTGACCCGCGAAAACCGCCTTGGTCGTACATTGTGGGAATATCATTAAAACTTACCTCAACTAAACCGTTACTAGACAAGACTCTAGACGAAGTTAATTTTAACGCACTGCTAGGATCTGTAAGAGCCATATAACTTTGCGTTCCAAAATCATCTAATTTCATTTCTTTTTCGGCCTGAAATGTACCCATAAAACCATTATCTTCTGATCCAAGCATTGAGTAAGAAACGTTTAACTGACCTGAACTATGTGACTGAATAGATCCCCATCTTAAAGAGCCTAAATATGTATCATCTCTTTGCAATGGGCCTAATACAAGTTGATTTGCCTGAGAGCTATAATAACTTGTGTCAAATAAATAATCATCAGTTGTAACGCCAGATAAACAGTTTCTAGATCTTAAAGGAAAAAATCCATAAATATTATTTCCATTAGAAGTTACATACCTACCATTTGGAGTTGATGAATCATAAGCACTTCCTATAAATTCATAGTTTGATCTTGCAGAAGAGTCAGTTAATGTTTCGTGTGAATCACTGTAAATAGGAAATGTTTTAATATATTGATTATAACTTTTTACAGAACCTAAAATGTTAGGATAACCCATTTGCCCTATAAGAGTCATAAAATGACCACTTAAAGAAAAAGCAACTAATACTTTGTCTGTAGAACCAAATTCGTTAGTATTTTTGTATTGCCCACCCGGAACATAAAATTGACCATCATCAGTAGCATTACTGTAATATGACCAAGAGCGAACGGGAATTGCAAAAGAATCTACGTTGCTAGAATCAATTTCGTTATCACTAGCTAAATAACTGTACCTATCTCTGTAAAGTAAAGTTGCAGCATCACCTGTTCCTAAATAATTATATGTAAATGCGGGGTTGTTAGTCCCTGAATTTACATGCTCTGTAGCAGGTATTCCATAGTTTGAAAGAAAATTATTAGAATTTATAGTATACGGGGCTGAACCACCTCTAGCAGTATCATTTATATTTTCTCTCATCCAATTAGATTGCTCAAAAAACCCGCGAAGTGTGTAATTGTATAAAAACGGTGGATAGTATTCGGAATCAAAAGTTCCCATATTATCAGAAATAGCTGTAGGTTCAGTTGCCCCACCGGGCCTCGGTGGATTTGGATACCACTCTTCTTTTGGATGTACAGGCAATGGATACATAACAACGCCATAGTCTGGTCCGTATGGTCGGCTTACGGCATATGAACCACCGCCAGAAGCTGTATATAAACTAGAACCACGACTAAAAGAATCACATTGTTGAAAACAGTATAAAATGCTACCGTCTGGATTCCATTCTATGGCTGTTGGTCTAACGTATTGAGTTTGGGACACTGTGTTAGTGCTTGGAATGGTGCTTCCACCTATTACTCTTTTGCGGTAATAATCACTCCACGCTCTTAAATTTTTATTATTTCCATTTCCTACAATTCTTTTATTTAACCATATAAAGTTTTCTTGCGTTACTGTTGTTCCAGTAAGTGTGCCACTGTCTGGTGATCCTAAATTTATTGTATTTTGAGGCCATTTCCACCAAGCTTTTCTTACATATCCATATTGACCAAGGCCACCTATAGAAGTTGAATTTGGGGCATTAACTGAGGTAGCTAAAGGATTAGTAGAAAACCTAAATGACTCATGGGTTGTATCTACAACGTAAGCCCCGTAAGCACCTGCTTCATATTTGTAAGGCATATTAGAATATTCTGAATCAAACTCACCAAAGTTGTATTGAGATAAACTAGGCCATCTTCTTCTATTTGTTACATCTGGCGTTGCTCCACCGGGATAAGTAGCTTTTCCATCTGACCACAAACCATTATATGGATTATCTAGAACAATTGCATGGTTTCTATCTGGAGAAATAGTAAAGTCTCTTATTCCATAGTAATCTTCAATATTGTTTGCTCCGTCAGCAGGTGTAAGTGGCGTATCTGTAGAGTCAGTTTCACCGCACCATTTTAAATACGCAGGAGTATAAGGTTGAGTTGTTCTATAACGAGCCATCCAACTTCTAACATTACCGCTTGCTGTATTACTGGTTTTATGATGGTGATCTAAACCCCAAATCACATATAAATAATAACCATCTTCACTCCAACGAAATGACAATATTTCTTCTTCGTATGTTCTACCATCTATTGTAAATGATTGAGGATATTTAGGTGCTACTTCTGGCGGGTTTGTTGCGCTAGAATTAAAACCGTATTTACTGCCAACCCAAGTTCTTCTATCCGCAAACAAATCTGACTGATTTGCATAATAATATTCTTCTAAACCATTTACCCATGCGTTATCCCATATACCTGTTTCGCGTGGATCAAGATCAATAATTCTATTTTCTTCTACATCGCTAAATTGTGTTTCATTAAATTGATCTGTATTAGCATCTTTATGTGTGCCAACTTGATAAAAACGATCATATTCAAACGCTGTTTCATCAGCAACGTCAATCTTTTTTAGACAGTGATATATATTAGAACCGCCACCACTTTTTGTGGGTGCAGCTTGCCCTATGTTACCACCTACTATGTAAAAAGATTGACCATTAGTTCCCCATCTATAACATCGAACAGGTTTATCACCTGCGTTACTTGGTTGATTTAATAATTCATCTTGTGACTCATAACCTTTATTTGTCCAATTATCCCATCCCTCTCCCGAAATATAACTTTCAGTAAATGGTATTTCTGGCGAACCAAGAATAGTTTTGTTAGTCATATTCCAATCAATAACTACTCCACTTCCGGGCAAATATGTGCCGGGGCAAAAACGCCTTTCTAATCTAATTGCTACGGTTACATAACGATACATTGGGGCATGACCCAAATGTGCAGTAGGTCTGCCATTGTTATAATCTCTTATATGCATTCTTACATAACAAGGAATATACATTACAGAACCTTCGTTCTGTTGTGCAGGTGCAGCGCAAAAATGAAGCTGACCTGCTACATAAGAAAGAACAGTAACTTGTCTGGTAGAATTAGTACCACTTTTAATGTGCAAAGTATTTGTGGCAACACCATATTTTTCTAAAGTTCGCTCAATCTCATAAGCAATATCAACAGTTTTTCCGTATAAGGGATTTTGAAAATACCCATTTAAATTATTTGTTGTAGATATTTTTCTAACACATCTACCTTTGTTTTTTAAGAAATTTTCACGTGACGTTACTGTTCTGTCTAATGAACTATGATACAAAGCATTTGCACCAGTTCCTTTAGCCCCTGCTAAATCTACAGAAGTGTTCCACGCATCCATTGACGTACTTGCTTGAGTGCCAACATTACCAACATTAAATGCATCTCCATTTTCAAAAATAGGTGGAGTACTACCAGAAACACCGCCGCCAAAAGCAGTTTGATTAAAAACCATTGCGTAATTAGATTTTATTCTTCCAACTTGATATATGCATGCACGGCTAGTTGTTCCCGGAACTAATTTTCTATTTTCTGTAACCCAAGAGGTTGTGCCAAAATTATTGTCAAACCCAAATTGACCAGTTCCCCAAGTTGTATTTACATCCTCTAAAGCATTAATTTGCATTAAAATAAGATCACTTCCGGGCTGCAAAGCGTAATTCATATCATTAGAGGTGCCCCATGTTCCATCAGGTAAGGCGAACATTTGTACGGGACTGTAGGGCGCATCTCTATATAAAAAATCTAATTGTGCCCAAGGATCAGTTACTTCATCCGTTTGAAGATTGTTATTGTAAAAAAGAGCAGAGTTGTAAGCATCATCTGGAAATGCTGCTGTTTCTGTATTTGAACCGCCAGATGCGCCACCACCATAACCTGAAGCACCTTGGTCCCACGGCCCCCTTTGAACATCAGGCCAAGGTTCAGTGTTGGACGCTCCTACTTGACTGTGTTTCCATCCCCAAAGTTTACGAAGGTTCGCCAAAGTTTGCTCCTGAAAGACCTGCATACCAATTTGTTCCACCATCATAGGTAAACAGGGTGTAAATATCTGTTTCTCCCGGACCGGGTGGAGATGGTTGAGTTGCATTAGGCCATTCTGTTCCAGAAGGAAATGACATGCTAGACATTGCGCTACCACCTGTATATTCGTGAATTATTGTAGCTGTATAAACTCTACCCGTTGAAGGTAAATTGGTGAAAACAAAAGCCGCACCAGAAGCGTTATTATGATTGCACACAAACATACTACCATCATTTGCGTTACAAGTAAAAGTTGTTCCTGATTGCGCAGGAGATGTTTGTAATTCGTAAAAGTTACCTGCAGATATAGACCCAGTTGTAACTGAAGTAGCGTTCAAAGTAGTAAATGTACCTGCTGCTGCAGTTGTGCCACCAATAACTGTATTATCAATTGTCCCGCTATCAATGTCACAATCTAACGCATGAATGTCATCAACGTAAGCTATTCCATCTAAATGAAGATCTTCAAATTTTGCAGAAGCTGAACCAAGATCACGTGTGCCTGTAGGCAAAATATCTGAATCAACTAGTCCGTTAATTGTAACAGTATCGTTATTATCAGAACCTAAATCAACGTTTCCATCAACCTGAAGATTTCCTGAAATTGCAGCATTAGAGTTTGCATTTAAAGTTGTAAATGCTCCTGTGCCTCTTGTGGTGGCTCCAATATTGACGTTATCTAACGTTCCTATGCCACTCACAGGAGCAACAGTAAAAGTTGATCCTGATGCGTTAACAGTAAAGGTGGTAAACGATCCAGACTTTGGAGTTGTAGATCCTATGTCTGTATTATCAATAACACTACCGCCACCACCATCAATGTCTACAACATTAAATGCACCTGTGCTTTTTGTGTTTGCACCTATAGGCGTTCCGTCAATTGAACCACCTGTAATGTTTACTAAAGACATTTCTAAACTGCTAGAAAAATCAACAACTGCAGCCGAAGCACCCGCACCATCTGCATAAATTACTTTTGAATCTCCGTTTGTGACAGTAACATTTGCACCAGACCCTTGAGTAAATGTTAAGGTCTGACCAGAATTGTTATCAACAAAATATAATTTAGCTTGATTGTTTGGATCAATTGTTACTGTACAAGCTTGTGTTGCGCCCGTAAACACAAGAACTTTATATTGACCATCAGATAATGCTCCATCTGTAGTGCTTAATGTATGCGCAGCAGCAGAACTAGAAAGATCTATGGTTCCAACTCCGCTCAATACACGATCAACAATTTCTAAATTATTGTTGGTAGATGAACCCCACGTACCTGATTGTTCACCCGTGGCAATCAGTTCTAAACCCTGATTAGTACTGTACGTGCTTGGCATAACAAGACTCCTTTAAAAACAATATAACCTAAAAAATATCATATGACTAGATCATCCCACGTGTTTGATGGAGAAGGATTTGAATTAGCATATGAAGCGTCTGGATTTGGATTAAGTAAAGCATATTCTGCATTTGCATCTCCTGTTTCAAAAGACCAAATATTTACATTCGCAACAAAAGTTTCAGCTTCGACACCAGTAGGCACCACAACTGAATTAATTATAATTGTTATACCATCGTTGTTAATAAATGTCTGTGCTTCAACGCCTGTTACATCAACAACTGCTGAAGCTGCTATTGCTACATTATTAGTAAAAGTGACTGCTTCACTTCCTGTAACCTCTTCTCTGTAACTTATACCACCATTGCTAAATGGCTCTTCTGAAAAAGAATATTCGCCATATAACATTTCACAACCTTATGCTTGAGATTCAGACCAACTTAAACGACCTGAGATTTGAAATGGATTATTTGAAGCAACTGTCGATGGATCTTCTGCAAGTCTTGCAGTAACTGTAACAACATCTGGACCGTCAGGAAAAACACCATCACCACCTAAAATAGAATTGCCTAGCGTGGTAACGCTTCCTAACTCAGAAGTAGTTAAAACAGGGGTTCGACCAGTTGTGCCTGTTCCACCTTGAGCCTCAAAGTTAAACACACTCAATCCACCATTAATAGTGTCTTCATTGGTGTGAAGTATTAATTGACTTAAACTTGGGTTTGTAACTCTTTCCCAAGCGTTTGACGAAAGCAAACCATTTAAAACAAGTCTAATTGTTACGCCATGTGTACTTAAAATACCAACAGAATTTAAAATTAATTGCATTCTGTTAATAATTTCACGTTCCCCCAAAAATCCCGGCGCACTTGTATCTACTGATGGTGCCAACCTAACACTAATTAATGGAATTTCGTCCGTAATGTTACTTTGACCTGCCGTACCAATTGTGTAAGTGCTACTTGAACCAGTTGTCCCTGTTGGTTGTTTATTAATAAGAAGAAGTGATCTTGTAGCTTGCGTAGCAAAACTTGTTCCTTGTCTTGACGTAATTGATGGTAGGTAAGGTTGAAAAGGAAAAACAAGATTACTTATAGGATTTGCAGTTACAGTATCAGCAGCTAAATCTGCTCCTGTAACGGGCGTTCCTGCAGCAACAGAGGATAGCGCAGGATCAGAACTATCTAATAAAATTGCAAATCCTGCTTGCCAGTTTCTGTTATACAAACGCTGATAATATTGCCCTGTAAATTCAACTTTAGCTTGCGCAGCAACGCTTGCTGCACCTGTTAGGGTAATATTTGGTGATGTAGCATTAAAGATATAAGCTTCGTCAGCATCAAATCTACCGTCCATAATAACAGATGTACCCCAATGGGCCAATGCGGGGACATATGTTGGAAGACCTATATTTTCAATTTCATATCTAGCAGGAATGTTACCTGATCTCATATATGCTTCAGTAAAGAAGTTACCATGCACAAAACTATGAACGTAACGCACATTACCATGTTGGTCTTTGAAACCAAAACGAACTTTACCTGCACCATACCAAGAGTAATCAATGTAAGCCATTTGGATTCTATTAATGTCTAAATTAAATCCAGTTTCGCCTGTTCCATCGCAAATATCTAAATTCCACTGACCTTGTGGTACTTTTGTATCGTTTGTCTTTGTAACAACAACTTTGTCTGCTGTAACTCCACGGTAACTAGGTGTAACATACATTAGGTTATTACTGTCTATTTTAGAAATAACGTGCGTTTGTCCCTTAATTACAATTTTTTCACCAACATTTAATTGATTTGCAAACTGTGTATCTACACCCGTTATTTTACTTGATCTAAACTCAACGTTCGCAAAACCGCTAATTTGTTGAATAGAACTTCTTCTGCAACATTGCAGTTTTTGTCCATCATATTCAAAAAACAATCCATTTTGATCATCAAAAAGACCGCACCGTAGAGAACTTCTTTCCCAACCGTTAACGTAATATTCAATAATTCCAGTAGCAGATACGTCTGATGGAGTTCCATCTAAAGTCACAGTAAAATTATAATCATCTACAATACTTGCTACTGCTAAAGTGCCATTCCATAAGTTTGCTCTGTTATTAGAAGCATCAAAGTCAGTATTAACTTGCTGTCCCATATTATTATGAACACCACACATGGTATATAATGTTGGTGCGCTTGCAGCCACAGCAATCTCAATATAAGAGCCAGATGTTCCGGGCGGGTTAGAAGCGTAATTTTCCGTAACTCCTGTAGTGTATTGAGCAACGGTATTGTCAGTCAAAGCAGCAGGATCACTAGAAAAATACATAGGATGCCCACTTAAAGATGAATCTGACATATCAAACCGATACGTTCTACCCTCTAAAAGAGTAAAAGTGTCATAACTATTATCAATAGTAAATTTATTTTGAGCATCATCGTTTTGTGTAACAACTACTGTTTTATTTATTGTACCAAGAACATCTTGGTTTGTATTTGTAGACCCTGATGTAACAATATTTAATCCAGTGCTTAATCTGTGAGGAAAACGAGTTTTTATAGATCCAACGGCACCAATTCTTGTGAATGTATCAATTTGTGATGTTGGGCTAAAATTAACAGCAAAAGAAACCTGAATACCTTTACCAGATTGGTAACGGAAATATTTACGTGTTTGGCGAACCATTTGACTGTCTGGATTTGTAGATGGAATAAGTTCCACGCCACCATCATATGGCCTATGAAGGGCAAATCCATCAGGTCGCAACAACAATGACGTTCTTTGCAAATAATTAATGTCTGTTTGAGCGGTAGATGGTAATGCTTCTGAAAACTCTATTTTTACATTTGAATTAACGTAATCTACTATGCGCTCAAGAGTAGATCCTGCATCATCAATGTGAACAACAGTGCTATTAGAACCTGCGTTTGTAAGGTTAACTATACCACTATTCCCACTGGCATTTGTAGCTGTGTAGTGAACAGTAAACGTAGTTGCTGCTGTTACTCTTACAAAATATATATCATCAGCATCTAAACCACTCGGCAAAGATCCTGTGGTTTCAAACCTAACAGCGTCACCTGTGCTAAAATTGTGATCTGCAGACGTTGTAATAACATTAGATGATGTATTAACACTGCTAATTGTAGCTGTAACTGTTGTTTCAGGAATGCTTATAAAAAATGAATCTCCTTTATTGTAAAAGGAAGTAAAGTTTGTATCTTCTCCTGTCGCAGATAAAGAATCTGCTTCATAGCTTATTGTTCCATCACCATTAAATTCACCAACAATACTAGTAGGAGCAAAACTTACAGTACCAGTAATTTCAGATGATTGACCTCCTGAATCTGATAAAGCAATTGCTGTTCCTAATATGGCGTTTTCTTGAGATGTAGCTAAAGAGAAAAAATCTTTATTTTTTCTAATAATAAAATATGAAGATCCACTTGATAAACCACTAACATTTGTTGTTCCAGTTTCAGTATATTCTACAGAATCGCCTGTAATTAATCCATGATTGTTTATTCTAAAAGCATTTAAACCTGCTATAAAAGATTTTTGAGAGACAGAAGAAACAGAACGAGCTTCAATTTTATCACCTGCATTAAATGTAAATGAAAGACCATCTGCGGCACTACTTGCCACACTATAAAGACCATCAGCCGCCCCAACAAAGTCTGCAGTAAAAATGTGTGTTTCACCTGAAGGTTTGCTTGTTAAATCAATAATATTTAACTTTTGTATTACGCCAGTTCCTGTTCCGTAAGAACCAAGATTTACTTTGTTAGCATTTGAAGTAGCATCTGATTTAGAGTAGTGAAGTGTGTAATCTTGCCCAGAAACAAAACGAACCCAAAAAATTTGACCATTTGACAAACCACCAATCGGAGTACTGGTAGTGGTGTATCTTACTGCATCCCCAGTGCTAAGAGCAGTGCTATCAAAATCAATATAATCGTTCGTTAAGTCAACAGACGAACTAAGCCCTTGATTCGCAATTGTATAACTATCACCAAATGTATTTGCTGTAGTTGAAAGCATAAAACGGCTTCCGTTTTTAAATGCTACATAATAAGTGCTTCCGTTTGTTAAACCGCCAATATCTGTACCACCATTATTACTATAAACAACAGCATCACCGTCTTTTAAGGTAGTATCTGGAACAAAAATTGTATCTTGATTTTCTAATGGAAAATATGCTGTGACTTGATAAGCAAGATTAGTGGTTCCACCATTTGTAAACACAATATCTGCACCTGCTAAAGTTTGGAGACTAATTCTGTTAGCATCAATCACAACAGCTTTGTATACCGTGCCAGAAGCAACAGGTGAGGGTAAAGTGCCAGAAGTTGCAGTAATTGTAACGGCATCTCCTGTTGTAAGACCGTGGTTTGCTACATAAAAGGAGCATCCTGTTGGATTAGGCAAAAATGGCAACCAACCAACATTATAAGAACCACTGGATATATTATAATAACCAAAAGAAGTGGTACTATAAACTCTTACTGAATAAGTAGAAGCAAAGCCAGAAGTATAATATTGTTGAAAAAACCAATCATAGCTTGAAGTATTGTTCCCTCTAAAAATATCTCCTGTTATGTCAGCATATTGAGTAAGAGTCCAAGCATCAGTAGCAAACAAAGGACGGTCTTTCGCAGGTGCATTTGCAACGCTAGAACCAAAATCTACTTTAACATCACCTGTAAATGGTGACCAATTAAATGTACCGTTTAAAAGTCTGTTTTGCTCAAAGCTATACTGATAATATTGCCAAAAAGCTCTAGCAAAACATCCTTTTGAAATACCGCCGCTTACTCCGTTTGAACTAAGATTTGTTCTATAAAAACTACTAGTGCTTCTATAATTATGTAAATAAAATGATGTATCATTTATTCTAACAACATAATATGTTTTACCTGATGTTAAGCCACCAATTGCAGTGTTCGTTCCCGTATCAGTAAGATAAGTAATTGCTTGTCCTGTAGTAAAACCGTGAGGAGTTGGTGTGGTGATAACATTATTGTTTGTGTCTACTGATGTTGTTCCTTCAGTAAAATAATAACCATCTGTGGGTTGCCAATTAAAAGGATGAACGCCACCTAATACAAAATTTCCAGTTTCGCCTGTGGCTGCGTTAGATGTAGTGCTTTTGTTTAAACTAGTATAATTATTAAATTCTACTTGATCTGTATCAATATTAATTGTTGCTTTAGCAAAGCTGTTTGATAAAGCCATGCTAGTTCCGTTTTCAAAATCATTAGGAAACTGAGTGCTTACAGTTAATACACTTTGAGCAGCTTCATTTGTAGTAATTCCACCAATGTTTGAAAGTTTAAATTCTGTACCTGCATATACAGACGCAGGAAATAGTTGCGAGAAAGTTTCAACAACATTTCCTGTAAAATTAACTTGGTTTTTTGCTGTATATGTAAATGTTGTGTTATCAATAACAGCATCAACAACAAACCCACCATCACAAGCAATGTTAGCAGTTGCTTGTACAATTATTGGTGTGCCACGGCGCAAACCGTGATCAACAGCAGTTACTACCTGAACTTGATCACTACCATTGATTGTATCAATGCTTGTAAGTTCAATTGGTATATCACCACTACGACTAAAAAATGTCGGAATATTTTTAGTTAACTCTAGTGTTTCCCACTTTGTAGATTGAAGACCGTATTCAAAATCAGTATCAATTAAGTTTTCTGGATTAGAAACACGTATTTTAGAAACAGGATCTACAAACCGTTCATTTACGGTCATATCTGCACTATCCATTTCGACTAATATCTGTAAAACGTCAGTGTCGTTCATAGATGTAGTGTCAAAATTTAAGGTAAGTGTAGTCGTGGTATTTTCATAATCAAAAGCGATATTTGCAATGCCTAAATTGGCATCATTAAATTGATAAATAATATCGCCTGTAGTCGTGTTCGTTATTAAAAGTAATCTTTTTGCACTATAAATATCATCATCTAAACGAACTGTTTGAGCAGACGCATCAAATGTATAATTAAAAACTAGCTTCTTACCCATTATTTATCCTAACGCTATTGCCAATGCCACCGTTTGGTCTGATGTAATTGATCTTGCTGCAGGATACGACACAAATACCCTTTTGTCACCTGCAGGAAAAGTTACTTTTGCATCTCCATTACTGCTTTCATAAACAATATTTCTTGTTAAGGTATTTGCTGAAGAATATGTTCCTATTCCAACTTCCCAATTACCTAAATCATCAGCGATAACATAGTAAGTTGTATCGCCTACAGAAAAAACCTCACTAAAACTTTGAAACCCCTGATATGTGCCGCTAAGAGTAAAATTACCTGTGCCAGTTGACAGGCTAGATTGTCTAACTCTCTCAGCAACTTTAGGCATTAATTAATCCTTATTACGGCGTTTGAGGCATCTGCTGTTGGGAATTGTATAGTAAAATCTCCACTTGAAGAAGACTTATCTGTAACAAAATTTAAAACTATTACAGCAGGGTTTGTTCTACCAGAAGCATTTCCTGCAGGAGTGCTATTATAAATTAGCGCACCACGGGCTGTAATTGTTACAGCACTAAAAGTTTTAGTAGCAAAACTTGTAAATACAACAGTTCCAGAACCGCCATTTCCCGGCGCAGTATTTACAGTTAATTGCTGCCCCGCGCTAGGTCCACCTGCTGTATATGTATTATTACTGCTAACTTCCCCACTATTAGTATAGGCTGTTGTTGATGCCCCTAATGTTGCGCTAGATGTATATAAAGCTATGTTAAATGTACCTGCAGATGCACCTGAAGTACTAAAATCATGCCCACCCAACATTAATTCTTCTTTAAATGTTGTGCATAGTGCCTGTGTAATCGCCATTACAATCTCCTAATTAATTCAGCAAGTTCAGGGTGCCCTGCATCGTTTAGTGCATTATACACAGTTGTGCGGTCACTGAGAATACCCTGCTGCACATACTTAGTTATAACAGAAAGCATTTGTTTTTTAAAGGCTATCGCTTGATCCCTGATTACAGGGGGAGCAGTTTCTGCAACGTGCATTAATTCATCCACACAAAAAGATGCAATTTCCTCTGGTGAATGTCCTCTATTATTAGTTGTATGAACTGCTGCTGATCCAATTTGTGTTGTATTTAACATTATTCTTTAGCGCGAACAACTTGACCTGTTCTATACAAATCAGTTGTTTGCTTTGCTTCTCCTAACATTTTAAGTTGTTTTATACCTTCTGATACCCTCATCATGTATGATTGAGTAACATCAGGCTCCCCTTTCATAAAAATATTTGCCTCAACTAAAGATGCGTAAAATAAAGTGGTTTCTGCGTTTGTACTGAGCCAAGTTGATTCACCATCTGCACCTGCAGTTATGCTTAAAGGTCTATAAAAATAACTTAACTGTACTTTATAAGATTGATCTGGTGTTGGTGCTACACAAAAATTAGTGTTATCAAATAAAGCATAATATCTAGGTTTTGCTCTAACCCTATCATCATTTTGATATTCACGAAGAAAACTAGGATCTTTAAAGTCTAAAAAATCAGTAAGAACTTCTAATGTTGGATTGTAGTAATCAGAATATTCTACAGGTCTTGCCGCCATATAAGGAAGCATTGTAGTTTCAATATAATCTATATGTGTTGCTGTTAAGGTAGGTTCAATTACACCTGTAAATTTTTGCACAATATATATTTGCATTAAAAGCGCATCATTTGCACTTACATTTCCATCATTAGTTCCATCTATATCACCTAAAGCCCTTCCAGTTATAGCTTGAGGTGTTTGAAATAAAGCTATGTCTGCAGGAAAACCTAAAAAAGCATTTAAAATACTGTCAGCTATTTTATAGTTACCGCTTGGCAAAGGGTTGCTAAAAGGAAACGGATTTGATGAATAACTTAAAGAGAAAGGAGCAAGAAAATCACTTGGTACGTTTAAATACTTATTATTAACTACAAGATTTGCGGTTTGCGTTTTGCGAAACAACTCTAACTGCACATTTTGCAATATTTTTTCTTCAGCAAGCCGAATAAATGTAGGTAAATTATTAACAAATGTAGTTTCACTGTTTTCAGTAAAATCTTGTATTGCTTGTTTTAACTGTGCATATGTAAACGCCATTTATGCCTCCACCGTAACTGGTCCTGCAGAAGCTACTACTCCACCACCCTTATCAGAGGCATTGGCTGCACTTCCATCAACTTGAAATGTATAATTATCTGCATCAACTTTAGTAATTGAGTATCCTGTATTTTTATTAATGTTTGTTGACGTTACCCCTGCGAAACCAACTGCATTTCTAAATCTAACAACATCAGTTGTTTTTCTGTTGTGACCTGATTCAAAAACAGAAATTACATTACTACTTGTAGTTGTTGTAAAAGGATTTTTTCTTAATAAAACTTCTACTTTTGGTTCGGTTCTTGATGGCCTTGCATTTCTAATAGCTTGTGCGTCTGCAGGAACCCTTGGTGCTTCAAGTTGTGGATGTTTTTCTTCAAATTCATCTTTGCCAACAAACAAACCATTCCATTCTTTTCGCATGTCTTTTAAACGATAACGAAAACCAGAACGGTCTGATATACCGTAAGCATTTTTACCTGTGGCAAATCTAGACAATACGATAATTCCTCAAACTTGGAGTAAGTTGAAAAGAAGCACGATCACGATCCTCATCCATTGCGCGTCTAAACTCTTCTTCATAAGAAGCCTTTAACATTTGAATTCTATCTGGGGCACGTTTCATGGAAATATAGTAAGCTAAACCTGCAGCCAAACATGGATAAAATCTAAATGGCATATCTACAGTATTTTGAGAATTATCAGCATCATCTATTCTTGTTAAACAATCATAAACAATAATGTCTGTGCTGTTTTCTGGCAAAGGCCAAAGTTTTAAATTTGGAGTTATTTGACGATCAAGAAAATATTGAGTTGGTCTTGCCTTTGTTGTTTTAGTAGGAATGTTTAAGTATTCATCCCTACCAATTCTATCTAATGAAAAATCAACATTATCTCTGCGAATTGCAGCAGTTACAATGTCTATAACGTCTGCACCTAAATCATATTCTCCATCATTTTCAGTAACTGTTTGTGTTCTTTGTTTGATGGTCCATTGATTTAAACCACGGTTAGCCCATTCCGCAAACATTAAATTCATAGATCGTCTAGCGGTTTTTAAATCATAACCTGTTCGTACTTCTAAACCGCAACGTTCAAAAGCCTCTTCAACATACTCAGCTACGTCTAACTCAAAGTCAGTTGATGCAGATACCGCCATTTAACAAACCCTTATTTTTTCTTTTTTGTTGTTTTTCTTTTTTTAGCAGTTTTTGCCGCATCTCTAAAATTTTTAGCCGTTGGCGCACCTTTGGCTCCGGGTTTTCTCATTTTTTCACCACTACCTGCCTTTATTCTACGGCGTTTAGCAGCGATATTTGCATAAAGTCCGGGTCTTTTAGCCATTTTTTTACTCCTTTTGGTTCCACGTGAAATTTGTTTCGTCATTTGGCTTCTGGATATTGGCATTATTTGCGCTCCTTACCAAAAAATCTTGCCACATAGGTTTTATCATTTTGTAGTTTTCTTCAACCTTATAACTAATAACAGCAACATTAGCATTCATTCCATAAAGCTGAAAAGAACCCCAACCTAATAACAAAATTATTACTGCACTTGATATATGCTGTAAATCTAATTTCATTCTAACATTTCCAACGTTTACGCGCAGCTTTGCCGCGCTCTCCTGTCCAACTGCGAGAACGTGCGCAGAAAGATTTTTTCCTACCTTTATCTTTTTTAGTTTTAGGGTTAGGGGCGGGTGCTTTTAATTTAGAACCTGTGGCGCGATTGTATTTGGCTCTTCCTTTTGCAGTAAGACCGCCGCCCCTCTTTACAGATAGCTTTTCACCGCGACCAACTGAGAGAGATACATTTTTTTTCTTTCTCTTTTTAGCCGCCATGAATTTTCTCCGTTAAGACAAGAAAATAGTTAATATATTTCCTGAACCCGTAAACGCTGAAACATATGCACCAGATGTAGCGATAATACCATCATCTGGAATGTTTAAATGATGCAGTCCTGTACCAAAACTTTGCTCAATAAGGGTATCACCACTTCCTGAACCGTCTTTGATAGTAAACGCTCCTGCAGCATCTGCAAATATTACAACTTGCCGAATACGTGAGCGTGAAGGACCGACAACACCTGCAGCGTCACCTTGACTAAAATTAAATGCCTTTACTGGACCTGCCATTTCAGCCCCCTATTATGCTAAATTATTGTTTTGAGCATATAGGATAGTGAAACGAACTAAACCCGCATTTGTTGCTGCTGAAGCAGTTACAGTCAAACGAATGTCTGATGTTCCTGTGTCTTGCCACGCAAGTGCCCCACCTGCTTCAGTAGTTGGATACTTTCTACCCGCATCAGTTCCAGATGCAAACGTATTAACAATAGTAGCCGCACCACCTACGGTATCTCCAACACTCAAGTTTGTCGTAGAATTAGCCGCCGTAATAATATCAATTACGCAGTCAATAATTTGTGAATTTGCAGGAATCACAACGTCAGTAACTTGTGCAGCCAATGCTCCACCAGATAAATCTGCTGAAAAAGTTTGCATCATAACGACTTGACCGACATTAGCAATGTCCGTTCCAAGTGTTGTCCCAGTTGTATGCTTGATTGGTCCCGCTTTAAGAGGACCAGAAAAAGTTGTTGTACCCATGTCAATCTCCTGTCTTGGTAAATGTCAGTTACACCGCGCAACTGTCAGGGATGTCTTTATAATACATAAAAAATCACAAAAAGAAAGGGGCAACCGAAGCCGCCCCAAACTTATAAAGAGGTAAATCTTTATGATTTACATTACGCTCCGGGAGAACCGAATACGCAACGTGGATCTGAAAACCCAAAGCTGTAACGCTCACGGGCCTTATAACGCATATTTCCTGTATCAAAATCAGCTTCCATGCTTGTGCGCATTGGAGAACGATCAAAATGCTTGAAACCGTTTGGTGCATCAGTTTTAAGAAAAAATGCATCTGGGTCTGTCAAGAAATGGTTAATAGTATAACCTTCTGGAAGCATACCCATATTACGGAGTGCGTTAATATCGTTATCAGCAGTACCAACACGAAGAGTTGATTCCAACAAACGATCTGCAACAAATTGCAGTTGTGGTGGAACAATTAACTTCATGCCACGTAGAGCAACGATCATATTGCGCTCATCAACAAATGTTGAAATGTCGATAAGTGCATTTTCAAGCGAAGTTTCGTTCAAATCAGCAGCAGTTGATGGTTCGTTACGAAATGTACCACCACCAGACAATGGGTGATCTGTAGCACAAAGTTCTTTACCATCGCCACCTGCAAAATTTGCATCGAAAGCGTTGTTAAGAACAGACGCAGCTTTAACTTGCTTTGTATGCGCCATAGAACGTGCAAGGGCACGTGTATAACGCTGACCAAGACGATCATACAAGTTGTCTTCTACAGCCTCTTCAGTTAGTGCAAATGCAAGTGCCACTGTTTCGTGAGTGTAACGAGCAGTGTATGCTTCATTTGCGTCATCAAACTGTACGCCTGAACCTTCTGACTTTGTTGGAGCGTTTCCAAATCCGACCAACATTACTTCTTCTTCAAATGCACGGTCCGAAGACTCAGTATCAAAGATTTCTGTATGCTGTTGTTCGTATCGGGAGTATTCCATTCCAAACAATGCGTTTAGGCCCGGCTCCAGTTCCTTAACGAGTTGTGCGCGTGATATAGCCATAACTCAGTCTCCTTATGCCAAGCCAGCGGTTCCACCGCTGTACAAGTGGTTGTTGATTTTAACGATCACGTTAGTGTTCGCTGACGAAACATCGTTATTCTCAGGATCTTGAGAAATGTCGATTGCTTTTAGTGGTAGGGTTGATACCGTACTATCCGCAGTTCCTACTTCTAACTCAATACGAGATTTACCAGATACGGTATCTCCTGCAGTTGCTAGAATATCGTAGTTACCACCCAAGTCTGCTACTGGAAATGCAGCATCAGCTTGTACTTCAAACGTTGCGCTCGGATCATCAATAACGTTAGCCATGATGTCAGAAGCGTTTGTATTTGCAGGATAGTGGTTAGAAAATGTTGGCTTGTTCGTAGTTGGATCTGTGTAGAAACAGCCGTTAAAAACGCCTAGAATCAAACCAGAACCACCTGCAGCAACACGCTCAATACCACCACCAGTTACCATAGCAACTAGATCGCCTTGGAAAATAGAGGTATTGTAGTTAGCAGCTATCCGATAACGGTTTTGGTGCTGCGCACTAATGCTTGTTCGTGCAGGACGAAGGCCAAAAGGGGCATCATCATTTGCCATCTTTAATCTCCATCAAAGTTTTTGCGTCCAAAAGAAACGCTAGATTTACGTTGTGCTGCCATTTTAGGCATAGCAGCGTTATTTTCGCGCATCCAATCACGATCAACGGCTTCCATTTGGTTTTGTGTAACCCCTTGGTAGTGCTGTTTACGTTGATCAGCTATATCTGTAGGAATGCGGGCAAGAATAAGACCGCCAACACCGATAACACCTGCGTTGCGACCCTCATCTACAGTAGGATAATCTTCATCAGGATACTCTTCTGCGCGAACTAGTTCGTATCCTTCTTGTCGTCTTTTGTGGACGTTTGTTTTATCATCGAACTCCATTACGGATTCACGAATCCAACGATGTTTGTAACCCAACGGGGGTTCAGGAGCATCTAAGGCACCACCGGGTTTCCAGACTTGTCGCTCTTGGCGTTCTCGCGTGTCTGATTCGCGTGATGTACGGTTTGCCATTTTATGTTCTCCTGTTTTCTAGCTTTGCCACTTCTTGCGCATACTTTTCAAGCGGTATGTTCAACTTTTTCGCAAGAGAGACTTGGCCTCTGGTCAATTCGACCTGTTTTTTACGTCCAGATTTAACTGTCCGACTTGTATCGGACGCAGGAGTGACAGACTGAACGCGCTTATCACTCTGAAATTTATGAGGCATTTCTTTACGCATACGTTTATCAATTTCAGCGTAATAATCGTCTGAAGACGGGCTATAACCCTCTTCACCAACAAGAACCTCATGTATCGCTCTAGCGGTAGCAGACATAATTTTATCGCCCTGTGGCCCAAACCAAGGGTTTTTGTCCATCCACGCTTCTAATTTTTCATCACGCTGTTGTCTTTGCGGAACTTCAACCTGTTGTGGTGCATTATTTTGCTCATGTTTGTTTTTAGCTGCACGAACTTTTTGATTGCGAATGCGCTCTTCTTCAATAGCAAGTTTTGCCATTGCATCTTGAGCGTTTGCAACTTTTTCGTAATCACCTTGTTCATGGGCTTCAGCTAAAGCACGTTTTGCTTGAATTTTTTGAGCGTTTACACGCCCTTCATATTCAGCAACGTGTGCCTTGTCTAAATTAGCAAGACGCTGACGCATCTTTTCATTTTCGTCATGGATTTGCTGCGCATACTGCACTGCAGCATCTGCTTCTTCTTGCGCAGTTCTACGCTGATCATTCAGCTTTTTAATTCTTTTTTGAACTTTTTGACTGTAACTAGAAAGTTCTTCATCATCGTCATCTTGAACATTTGTTCGGGTTTCTTCTTCAACGACAACAATTGATTGCTCATCAGAATTGTTATCATCAGGCAATTCTACAATTTCTGAATCTTCTAATTTTTCCTGTTCAACTTCTTGCTGCATAAAACCTATCCTCTACTTTCTTATACATACGAAATATCTTTTGGGTCAAGGATTGTTGCGATAATATTGTCATCATTAATGATTCTTACCTCTAAACCCTCTACTTTGAACCTATTTCCCGCATAACGTCCTATAAGTACCCAGTCTTTCTCGGAACACCAAGGACCAGTTGGGAACTTCTGTGAGTCTTGGTATGCATCTGGACCTAATTTAACAACATAAGCTGCTACAGTTGCAAAAGCCTCACGATCCCTAACTTGGTCTGGAACGTATACACCACCCTTTGTTTTTTCACTTGGATAATATGGAATAATAAGCATTCGATAACCTGTGGGCTGAGGTAATCGCTCTAACGCTGAAGATTCCATTTGAGAAGGATCATTCTCATTTTTACTTTCTTCTTTGTCTTTTCCAAATGCAGCTTTAATTGCTTTTGGATTTGGAACGTATAATTTTTTATTCATCTTCTAACTCAATATGTTTCATTGCTGCTCTTAATTCTTCTTCCACAAACGTTAATCCTTTAACCTGCCCCACCGCATATCTGTACTCATCAAATGATCCAATATTCCCGGTCCCTAACGATACTTGAAGATCATCTCTTCTTTGACGAATCTTCCTGTAAAGGTGTTCTGCTAAATTTGTTGCGTCCATGCCTTACTCCCACCCAGAATCTATCGAACTTTCAACGAAAGACAAGAACAAATAGCACTTTGTAAGAATTTTTTTCTTTATTTATATTGACTTATGCTACTTTGTGTGGTAAAGTACTACTATTAGTAACACATAAAGGAAAACAAAAATGACTGACAAATTAACTTTTATTATCCATGAAGAGAACCACGACTATTGTGGTATGTGTCAACAATTAGGTCCAAATCAATATGGTGGTCCTAAGATGCATCGAAGTTTACCAACTCAAACGTTTAATGTTGAAGGGGTATATAAAAGCGAAGAAGGTGAGCCAGAATCTAGATGGGTTGTGCTTTGCTCTGATTGTTTAAAAGATGCACATGAGAGCAAAAACGAAAACGTGACCGTTGAATACCCAAATGGAAAAACCTTTTTAAAAGGTGGAGTAACGCACTTTTTCGTTAGAAACTAAAACACACCCTGAAATCTTTGAGGTCGCGCTATTTTACTAAACTTTTTTAGCGCGACTTTTTTTGGCTGCTGTTTTTTTGGGAGCGGCTTTTTTCTTTGCTGCAGGTTTTTCTGCAACTTTTTTTGCCTCAACCCACGCTTCGTTTTGAGGGGTGCTTGGGTCATCTTTTACATAATGTCCTTTATCATCTCTTGCGCGAACCATTACAGGAGCATTTTCTGCTTCTCTTCGTGCTATCTTTTTTTCTTTTTCAACAGCAATTCGTTTTTCACGGATACTACTTGTCATTGTGGGTTCCTTTTTGTTTGTGCATTCATAAACGCAATATCTCTTTGCGTTTGAATGCGGTCTTCTGCAACACGGGTTTTATCAGCCAAAGCATTTTGCTGTAGTTGCAATCTTTCTTGTTCCAACATATTATCAGAAGCTTCTTTTTGCATTTCCATCTCTTGTTTTGCTTCAAATTCTTTTGATTTGCGCTGTATATCAGCAGCTTTAATTTCTAACTCCTGCTGTCTAATTCCAACAAGCGGATCTTGAGCATCTTGAATTGGCTCTACTGTTTGTGCGTATTCTTCAATCATATCTGCTATCAACATAGCAGCTTGACGCTGAATTGCAGGTTGCAACATTTGCATTGCATCTGGATTTTGCTGAACCTCTGGTCCTGCTTGCTCCATAACCATTTGCTGCGCCTGTTGTTCTGCCAACATGCCAATATGCTCCATTATATGCCCCTGTAAGGCACCAGAAGACATTGGATTGTTTTGTACTACAGGCGTAGACATAATCGCTAAATGCGCTTCCATGTGTGCCTTGTGATCTTGGTCTGCAAAAGCTTGTAATGGCGAACCCATTAACGCCATTTGATTTTCTTTTGCAGGATTCATTGGTTGAGGCTGTGGGGGTGGCGGTAAAATACCATCAATGTTTGTTACGCCAAGAGCCTCATACATTTTTCTATATGCTTGATACAAACCTTGCGGCCCACCATGCACTTGTGGGTTTGATTGAACTAATTGTAACTCAGTTTGAGCCAGTGTAATTCTTTGAGACATAGAAAAGATGTTTGGATCACTTACAGGAAGAACATCAATTTGTGCGCTAAAATCTTGCGCTGCAATTTCTGGACCTGCCTCAACAGATGGCATATAAGGATATGCTTGAATTGTTTTGGCAAAGATTTTTTCTAAAAGTTTAAATTCTACTTTTTGAGAATAATGTAATCTTTTATGAATTGCAGACATAACTTTTGTGCCGCGCTCCATAATAGCCATTGTAGTGCCAACAGGTGTTTCTCCACCCATTTCACTTATTTTCATATCTGCCATAGACGCAAATCGCCGCCCTGCGTCCACTAGAGTGCCCAAAAGATTGTATAAGGTGCCAGATGGCTCTTTAAACGGCAAAGGCATTAAGGAAGAGCGTATATCGGTTCCTGCAACATCTATATCTCTAAACTCTCCGGGCTGAATGGAGCTTTCTTCATCACGAATACGTGCGCCACGGGCCTTAAAACCTGCAGGTAAGTTAGATAGCGTACCTGCATCTATGAGTTGACGCAAAATAGATGTAGAAGCCTGTGCTAAACCACCAATCATGTGTGTTAAACCAAGGCCATAAAAACCTAAACCCGGCAAAAACTTATAATGCACAAAATAGTTAATTCTGCGTTTTGTAGGGTCCATTTCATCATAATTTCTACGAATTGCTAAAATGTCATTACTGTCGGCTGCAATTGTAACAATGTATGGCAATTTTAAACCTGTAGGTTCACCATCCACACCAATATCTTCAAAACCCTCAATATCTAAATCTGTGTGAACCTCATATATAGTCATTTCCTCAGAGGAACCTGAAGGTCTTATGCCTTGTATATTGTCTATTTCCTCTTGTATTTCACTTGAAACTGAATCGTCATCAATAGATCCCTCAGAAAGTTCAATATCGCTGTAAAATCCACCTAATTGCATTTTACGAACGTCATTAGAATCCATTTTAATTACATGTGTAATGCGTGGAGAAGAAGCTAAATCAGTTGCACCGTATGGAACAACTAAATCTTCAGCATGAATAAATTTGCTCACCGCACGTTGTTTTAGTGGGTCAAAATAAATCTTTTTAAACGTAGAACCAATGACAGGAAGATAAAATAACATTTGATCTAACTCAGGATCGTATTCTTCCATTTCATAAGTAATCATATAATTCATATAATCTTTAACGCGTTCGGCTTGCTTGACGATCATTTCATTTTGTGCGCCAACAACTTGTGTTCTAACAGGTCCAGTAGCAGGTAATAATTCACGGTAAGCTTGCGCTTGAAACTGTGTTACAGATTCAGCCAACAACGGATGAATAACGCCAGAAGAACCCTCAAAAGGCTCTGAACGCTCTTCGTACTGCATGCCTAAAAATTCTAAACCACGCGTATATGTATCTTCCCAATCTGAACGAGAAGATAAATCATCCTCAACGCTGCTCATAATATCAGATGATATGCGACCAATTTCACTCTCACCTAAATAATCTGCTAAATTAGCATCAAATGGAGCATCTATGGCTAGAGGAATTTCTTCTTCCATTTCGCCAACAATAGCAGAACCATCATCTAATTGAACAACGTTAGCATTAGCTTCTAAATTATCTAAAAAGACACTAGTAAGATCTGATCCTTCAGGTGGCTCTGGGGCAACTGTTACATCAGGTACACCACCTGCTCCCATATCTCTTTCAATAGCCATAAAATTCTCCTTTTAGTGTTGGAACGAGGGTGATCGACCTAAGCGGAGCAGTCACACTTTGGGATCTACGCCACAAAACGGAAGGGGAATCTATCCGTTTGCTTCCCCGCCCCAACCTCACAATTTCGTCACCAATATCATCATCAACGGACTGATTAATACCAGAATTTAGGGCATTTATATCAATATTAGTAACGATTTTAGTCATTATTTAACCCCTGAGAACTTTGTCCCTGCTATAGCAGCACCACCGCCACGACAAACAGCACCACCACTTGCCATTTTTTTAACTGCGCCACCTTTTTTCTTTTTGGCAACTTTTTTTTGCTTTGCAGCAGTTTTCATTGGCTCTGTTGTATTTCCATCACCATCTATGTCTATAAAATCAGGTTTAGATGCCATTTTTATCTCCTATGACTGTCCTTTAAATTTTGGCCCACGGCCCTTCATAACAGCCCCACCGTTTTGAAAAGCACGGGGCTTTTTTTTGCCTTTTGATTTTTTTTCTTTTCCTTCTGTAGACAAAAATTGTTTAAGATAATTGCTCATCTGCATAGCGTCAGGAATGTAATCAAAAAAAGTGCCTTTCAACATTCCTTCAGGCTGAGATTCTACAAAACTTTTTTTCTTTTTTTTCGCCATCAGTAATATTCCTTTCTTCTACGCGAATGCATTAAATCATCATCTTCGTAATCACTTGGGGTAGTAATAAAACCACCCTGCCTAAAACGTAGTATAGCCTGTGTCATCGAATCAGCCAAGTCATCATGTTCACCATTTGGAAATGCTGCACATTCTTCCATAACTTCATCAGCAAAATTAGTTTCAGGGCACCACACCATTTCGCTTTCAAAAACAGGGGCGCAAGCATGCATTCTAGTAAATTTATCCGCACCTTTTCCGGGTGTAAATGGTGTTACAGGAATGCCCATTCTCCTTAATTCTTGCGTCAAAGGCATACCAGAACCTTTTTGTTCGATTAAAATCATATCAGGATCATACTCCTTAAATGAATTATGAGCCATCTGTTTTAATTCAGGAAACTCCCACCTACCCCTAATTGCATCAAGTAAAATTATATTATCAACACCAGTTTCGTCATGGTGAAAAACACCCCAAGTAGTAATTGCGCTGTAATCTGCCCTATCACTCTTACTAAACGCAGTATCGTAAGATTGAATTACATAATCACACGCGGGTGGGTCTTCTTTTTCCCATATATTCCACCATTCACGCTTAATAATCGCACCCTCTTCTGCAGTAGGGTTTTGCATGTATTGAGCATTCCATTTGGATACAGGAATAGAGGCTTTTACACCTTCTAATTCGTCTTTTGACCAAAATTCAGGCCACAAAGGTTTATTAGATGGCATAATTGCAGGAAATTCTACTATTTCCCACTGATCTGCGCCAGATTCACTCTGTTTTGCTAAAACTTTTGCCGTTAAATCACGAATGCTCCAACGTGTCATAACAATAATAATAGAACCACCCGGCTGTAAACGCTGTCGTGGCCCAGAAGTGTACCATTCGTAAATATTATCTAGCGCAGTAACACTTAGCGCGTCTTGTTCCGAAACGGGGTCATCAATAATCGCCAAATCCGCGCCACGACCCGCCAAAGCACCGCCCACACCGACCGCATAATATTCGCCGCCTTTGTTAGTACTCCAACGACCAGACGCTTTGGCATCCGAAGCAAGTTTAACATCAGGGAATACATCTCTAAAATCCTCACTATCTATTAAGTTTTTAACTTTCCTACCAAAACCAACGGCTAATTCAGCCGTGTGTGTTGCCTGAATAATTTTCAAATCAGGCCGTTTGCCCATCAACCAAGTTGGGAACAAATAACTAGCAAACTCAGACTTTGTATGTCTAGGCGGCATATTAATTATAAGACGTTTTAATTTTCCATCTGCAACATCTTGTAGTTTCTGTGCGTAAATTTTGTGATGTCTACCCTCAATAAACTGAGGCCAAACATGCTTTACAAAATTTATAAAATTGTCTTGTTTGTCTGTGCGATTATCAAGAATTTGTAACCTTTCCAACATGGGGGTTACTTTTTCTAACTCCTCATCCGTAAGGTAATCTAGAATACCGCTTAGATCGTTCATGCAGCACCTTGCACAGCCCTCAAAAAGTTATCTGCAACGTTGCTAATACCTGCCATGCCACCTTGCTGCATTTCAGTTACTGGTCTACTGCCACCAAATGTGGCCCTGTATTCTCTGCTAGTGCTAGGACCAAATCTGCTAGTATAAGTTGGAGCAGCTTCTACAACTGATGTTGTGCTTGAACCGCTATCGTCATCGCGGAAAATACCGCCGCCGCCGCTATCTTCTTCCTCTTCTTCAGGGGGTGGTTCACACATACCTAATGTTTCATTGTAAATGTAACCCGCTTTGTTACAGACTATATTACCGTCTTCGTCTTCTGTAAAACCTGTTTCTGGATCAAGTGAAGGATCTACTTCTTCAGGTGGAGGACTGTCATCATCATCATCGTCAATTACATCATCAGTTTCGTTAGTATTAAATTGAACAGGACCATCCTCAGTGTTTTGAAAACTTATATTGCCCGGTAAGTTAATATAACCGGGATCTTCTGCACCAAAAATTCCACCCAAAAAGTCATCGACTTTTTCAAGACCAGTTTTGTTTTCTTCTAGATCATTAAAACCAATTTCTTCTAGGCGTTCTTCAACTGCTGCCCTTTCTTCTGGGTTAGTAATGTCATCTAAACTTCCAGTTTGTACGCCAAGAAGTTTACCCGGAGTGTCCTCATCATATACAAAGTTACCAGTTTTTAAATATTCTCCAAGCAATTCAGTTGCTTGATTTATATTCATTTGATTTGGATCAACTGCGCCAAAACTAAACTGTTTTAATGCACCGCCAATAATTTTTTCAAGCATATTTGGATCGTTTTGATAATATTTTAAAGCTTCTTGAAGCAATCTAGATTCTGCAGCGTTTGGCGTTGCAAAGTCACGACCTGATGCAAGAGTGCTTCCTAAACCTAATTTATCTAAAACCTCTTGATCTGTTTTAGATGAATTTGCAATTTTTTCTACTTCTTCTTTGGCCTCTTCATCTGGTGGTAATTGTCCTACAGGAACATTACCAAATTCTAATTTTTCTACATTAGAACTAACATTTTCAGCATCTTTAGGACTTGGATCAAAACCCCTATCATTCATTAAATTTTGAGGTGGGACTTGATCTTCATTAGGATCAAAACCCCTGTCAGTCATTTGACCACCAAACAATTCGTCCTCAAGATCTTCTAAACCTGTTGTTTCTGGCGTTATAAATGAAGAAACTACGTTTTCTAGCTCATCATCGCTCATAGTTTGCATTAGTTCCATTAAACCAATAACCTGATCACGTTGATCATTTGGCAAGTTGCTTAATTCTTCTGGAAGAGTTTGCGAAGTATCTTCTAAAGCGGCTTGCGCTATTAAAGTTTCAGCATCAGGAGCATCGCCAATATTTGCAGGATCAATGTTGTTGTAAATATCAAAAGCACTTTGAGCATATGATGCTATTTTTTCATTGTCTGTTTGATTACCACCCAATGTTTGTTGAGCAGTGTTTTGAAAATCCTGTAAAGTAGCATTTCCTGTATTGTAATTCATAATTTGATCAGTAAGAGATGTATTTGTAACATTTGGAACAGGTGTTCCTAAACCCATAGCCTCTTCAGCTTGGGCTTGGTTTTGAAAAATAATACGGTTTCTTTCTAAACGATCATCTTCAATTTTTTGAAGTCTTGCCTCTTCAGCTAATCTAGCTTCCTCTGCCGCTTTTGCCGCAGCAGCAGCTTTTCTTTGCCTTTCAGCTTCTTCCGCAGCAGCTTGTGCTTCAGCAGCCCTTTGAGCCTCTTCACGAATTGCATCGTTTGCAGCGTTAGCAGCAGCTTGTGAACTGTGAGTATTACCTTGGTCATCTTTAAAAATAACTGGGGGTTTATCAACAACAGCAGGTTGGTTTGAAGCAAGGGTTACATTATTATTATCATCACCACCACCCGTTCCTGCTACATACTCAAAACCAGAAACATCTGTGTCAGCTTGCGCAGCAGTATTGTAATCTTGACCACTACTTGTCGTGTTAAAATTAGTCGAAGTATGAGTATCAGTACGCTTATCAGGCGCACCTATGTCAAGTAACTCCTGATTTAACGCAGCAGATGTTGGTGTGTAATCTTCATCATCGCCAAAATCCATTTTGCCAGAAGGCGTTTGCTTTGCCGCTTCCGCTTGCTGCGCAGCTATTGCCGCATTAGCTGCCTCTTCCGCTTGTTTTGCAAGCCTTCTTTCTCGCCTTCTTTGTCTCCTTCTATCATTAGAAATGCCAGTTGAAGGTCTTTGTGGGCTGCTAACCTGAAAATTCTTGTTACCTGCGGTACTCGCCATACCCTGACCATAGTAATAAGAAGGAATACCGCCGGGGCCGGGAACAGTAGGAGCGTCTTGACGATAAGATTGAAGTATACCTTCTTCTTCAGGATTAATGTACGCCAACATATGTGGCTGACCTGCAATAAATGTCTCACGGGGAACCTGACCACCATCTGCCATGCGGCGAGGCGGCATAGGACGTTTAGGCATAGGTTTTGGTGGCATCGCACCCAATCCACCACGCATTCCGGGTGGGGGAACGGGAGGCATTCCACCACCCATCATAGGCTTTGGTGGCATTCCCATAGGCTTCATCGGTCCCATGTTTAAGCCACCGCCCATTTTTGGGGGAGCCGCCACAGGTGCTAACTGTCTTTCAGTTTGAGGAGAACCACCTGCAGGGCTAATCGTGTTTTCCAAAAAATTACTAAAATTCTTACGGCGATTTTTATCAGCACCGCCAATAGGCGCACCGCCTAATCCCTGTGGACCGCCTTGAGGTTGCATTGCTTGAGGTGGTGCCATCATTCCCGGCATGGGATTAGGTGGTAAAGCCATTAATAAAACGCCCTTTGATACTGATTATTTAAAGTTTGAGGTTGCGCTTGTTGCGCTTGCTGAAATTGAGGTTGTGCTATTTGTTGCTGCTGTTGCCCTAAACCCCCCGTAAACTGCGCGACTTGAGGTTGTGGCTGACCAAGACCTTGATTCATTGATGTAAGTTGATTTTGAAATTGAGGTCTATTGTATTGATTTTGGTACGGATTCATACCGAAACCGCCCATACCACCATACATAGGGCTATAGCCACCCCCAAAACCCCCAAACCCGCCAAGGCCACCGTAACTATACGGATTACGCTGAGGCATAAAACCCCCACCAAATCCACCACCATAAAAACCTCCCATTTGTCCCATACCGCCGCCAAACATGCCGCCTAAACCCATGCCCATCATAGGGTTCATACCCATACCGCCATAACCGCCATAACCACGGCGAGGTTGCTGTGAAAAACCACCAAAACCGCCAAAATTGCTAGGACCAAAATCACGGCTAGGTGTCTGTGGAAAGCCACTTATAAAAGGACTAGGGCGTTTACCCCCATACGGTATTCTTGGTTGAGGAGATTCCATGCCACCGTCTGGCCCTTGCGGTTCCATAGCTAAACCACCACCAAAATCATTTTGTGGCTGCTTTCTTATTTGAGAAGAACGGTTAGCAAGAAGCTGCTCAAGAAATCCACTAGATAGATTTGCAATTGACATGATAATTCCCTATAATTTGCCCCATAGTAGCAATAAAAGGAAATTTAATCAACACACTCTAATAAACCATGTTTTATCATGTCTTTTGCCAATAAATCACGGCTATTTACCCTATACCACTTACCATTCCACTCACACATTTCCATCGCAAGTCTGCGAACAAACTCATCTTCTGGATCACTCGCACCAGTAAAGTGCCCCTCTTGAATAAAAGGAACAACTTCACCCGCAGTTTGAGCGTCAAACTCACGATGTTTGCCATATTTTAAACGATATCTAGGCATCGAACCCAGTAAGCTTCGCATGAATCTGCTCACACGTACCAACAACAAGTACAGAAAATGGCGGTACTTGAGCGTTTTTAGGATCTTCTACTGCTTCGGCGTGAATTAACTCAAAAAATCCCCCAGTGTTCACGCGAGTCACAGGACCGCCCTCACAATCTATGCTGACTGTCTCGAAATTTACAACAAATTCTGGATTTACAAAAAATTCAGAACCGTCTTCCCAAGCGGTCAATTTTACAAAACGTGCCATTTTTTCTCCTTTATAGCAAATTGTGCTACTTTATGTAACACTCTAGGGTACCTGTCAATAGTGCGCTAAATATTCGTGGAAAACTTAGTGTAAATGCTGCGCATATACAGCAGATTTTACAAGGGGGGCTATAACCCCATGCCCGCCCGTTCTAAGTAATACAATTGTTCGGCTTAGGGTACCTTGGAAAAAGAAAAACCCCGCACTAGGCGGGGCTTATATTGGCTCTTAGGTGGTGTCGCGTGGTGTTAACCACGCAATCCTATTATTCTATTCTGCCACCACTCAAATAGATCGTCATTTAGACCCGCCCATATTGACGCTAGGCCAATGCGATTTTCTGGACGCAATGTTGGTTCGTCTGATCCAATTATATAAGTCATAGGAACTTGATAGCGTGTATAGTCTGTGCCGTCCCCATTGCGCATGCCCTGTGCCTGTTGTGTGTGAGTGATAACGGCTTGATGCCCTACACGCTGTCTAATCTCTGTCACTCTTGCACGAACTCTCTGCTCAGAACATCCAGTAGCTGCCATTAGTTCACGTGTAGTCGCGCCATGTTCAGACCTCATCATAGTATATTGAACCCCTACACGTGCACCGCGTCTAAAAGGCATAACAGGCGTTTCTACCTCACGACTAGTTGAACCAGTGTCTAATCGCTCAGTTTCAGACCATTCGATTAGATTGAGAATAAACAAAGCCCAATTAACAGACTTATCGTACTCAGTAGTCGCGGCTGCCTGTCTAAATTCTATTGTGCCTTTTCCAGACCAAGGCAAGTAATTTACAGTGCTATACTTACGATTATAACTAGGTCTAGTATTGCCGTTATGTGTGGTTCGTGTTGCTTCCTGTAATTCCTCAATAGTTCTTGCTGCTTTAAGCTTGCTAACACTAGTTGCCATGCAAAAACCGTTATCAGTTCTAGACTTTGGGAACATGCTATTAACAATTGTTCGGCTTTCAGCATAACGAATTGCAATGTCCTGAGCTAATACAAAAGACATTGGATCAGCATGATCAGTGTGAATGCTTGGGTATGCTGCAATTGCTTTTCTTGTATATTCCTCAATATCTACATTTGGTTTTAAATGCGCATTCGAAACGTGAACATGCAAGCCGCATTTCCTGTTTACCTTGCATCCCTCACGCTGCATCAAGTCTGTTACTTTTTGAACAAATAATTTTGCAGTGTTA
>CETF01005061.1_pt1 | contig 36788 bp, 55 predicted proteins | sample 326991 | NCBI WGS metagenome assembly CETF01 (sample SAMEA2622331, study PRJEB7988) | marine metagenome | biome: marine biome (ENVO:00000447); feature: surface water layer (ENVO:00002042); material: "saline water (ENVO:00002010), including plankton (ENVO:xxxxxxxx)" | depth 5 m | reverse complement strand
TTTTCATAAAACTCTGTTTCAATTTCAATCTCAACTTCTATCTCAGCACCTTCTGCTTGGAAGTCTACTTCAACCTCTCCTGTTTCAGGGTCAACCTGATAAGATACATTAGCAGACATAGGTTCTTCTGCTTTTATTTGTATTACATTATCAGTTGGTATTTGGTCGTATGGATTTTTTTCTGTAGCCATTATGCTTTCCTACGTTGTTTGGTTTTCTGTTTCATCTCATTTATATACTTTCTATAAACTGAAGCAGACTGTTTTTTACCAGCAACCTTTGCTCTCTGTTCCATTGCAATAGCAGCTTGTATTTTATGTGCGTGTGTTCTACCACTACGCTTTATCTTAGTAATACTAGACTTAGCATTAGCAGGTGTGTCAAACTTTAAACCACGAATAGTACCCTTTGGATTCTCATCAGTATACAGGTCAGAGTGTTTCTTACTCCCTGCAGGTTGTCCCTTCTTTCTTGGTATACGTGGTTTATTCATTATATAAATTATCGAATATTCTATTTGTATCTAGTGTGTAATCTAAATCACTTTTACTATAGTGTATGTGAGCAGAAGGTTTAAAGTCTGGTGCGCCTTCTCCTGTTTCAAACCAAGCAGGGTGTGTTACCCTTACTCGATTATTAGGCAATGCTACAATATTACCTGTCCATTCTCCTGCATCTAATAAACACATAACATGACTTTGTTTATGTTGTGCAGGGTCATCTGCTATTTCACTTTCTGTATAGTCAACAGTAAATAAATATTTAGCAGGATACATGTTACCATCTATCTTAGCTAACCACGGACAAGGTGTTGCTCTATCTAATACATACACCGCATGATGGTTTGAAGAACAGTCCCAAGGTTGAGCATTGTGAACATCCATAGGTTCAGGCCACTCGTCTAAAGGAATATCTCCTACCAGAGCCGTAATAGGCATCCTAGCCCACATAGCTCCACCGTGTACTGTATCGTCCTTTTCTCCTTCTGGTGCTATACCAGTAAAAATAACTTGAAAACTTAAACATCTATTTGGCATCGTTGTAACAGCGATTGCCATAGCATGTAAAAACTCTCCATGATAAGCTTCGTGGTTATGGGTATACTCACGACGCACCCAACATTTAAAATGCGGGATGTTGCTTTGCAGGTAAGCCATTAAGACTTAACCAGCTTGTACCCCTTTTTCTTAGCTTCAGCCCGTAGTTTTGCTACTGACATTCCTGAAGCTTTGCCTCCCTTACGCATCATTTTAGTTTTCATTTTACCACCAGCACGATAGCCTTTGCTTTTCATCTTGCCGCCAGCACGATAGCCCTTGCTTTTCTTTTTCATAACCATTTAATTTACTCCTGTTAATATAATCTATTATGAGGTGCGCCGCCTTTTTTCTTTTTAGCTTTAGAAACTTTACCGCCTTTTTTTAGTAACATAGAATCTTTTTTTCTTTGCGGTGCTTGTTGTTGCTGCATACGCTTTAGTTTTTCTTTTTTCTTTTTTTCTTTATCTTCTTTTATTTTACCTAAAGCTTTTCCTGCGGATATTATACCTAAAACCATTTTACTCTCCTATTAGTAAATTACGGATGCCCTTATTATAACACTAAGTCCTCCAGTATCCAACCCTCTTTTGTCTACGAGGATTATAATCATCTTCCCAGCTAGGGTCTTCAGGGTGTGTTACATTCCAACTATCCTTCATATAGTGTATTGCCATAGTCATTGCATCTACTTGGTCATCATGTGCGCCATTCGGAAAGGCCAAACACTCGTCGAATAAATCCTTCGCCCATTCTTTTCCTTTCGGGATATATAAGCGGCCCGACTCCATAATAGGCGTAGCGGCATAGACACGCGATACTTTGTCTCTATCCGGCAGGTAGTCCAGAACAGGTAGTCCTGCTTTGCGCATATCTTGTAGCAACGATTGACCAGAAGCTTTCTTCTCAATAATGCAGATATCTGGCTTATGTTTCTGGTAGAGAACCTGCGCCGTTCTGCGAAGGTCAGGATACTCGAAGCGGTCTTTGACATTCCCAAGAAGAATGAGGTTTGGTACGATGCTTTCGTATCCGTATTCGTCTTCTTCGACTTGGTGAAAGATGCCCCACGTTTGGATGACACTATAGTCTGCTGTCTTCCTCGTCGAGAAGGCTGTGTCATAAGTCTGGATAACAAGCTCGCATTGCGGTGGGTCTTCATACTCCCACCACTCAAACCACGTCTTCTTGATAATCCCACCTTCATCTGGTGACGGATTTTGCATGTACAAAGCGTCCCAATACCTAGACCCATTACTAGCCCGTATTTCTTGTTCATCTGTTTTTAATACCTCATCTGGTTTCCACTCAGGAAAATAACTACTACCTTCTTCTAAACCTAACAGGTCTGCAGCTGTCTCGTCAAGCCATGCTGGTATACTAATTACTTCCCATTTGTTTTCTGTTAATTCGTTTTCTTGTTTTAATAACCAACCACACAAATCATCATAGTGGTATCTTGTGTTAATAATAATAATAGAACCATTAGGCATTAAGCGTGTACGTAAACCACTAGGCCACCACTCTTTGATATATCTACGTCCTGCTTCTGAGAATGAATCTTCCTCAGACATAACATCATCTAGTAATGCTAGGTGCGCACCACGACCAGCAATCTGTGACCTAACACCTGCAGCATAGTAAGAACCATTGTGGTTAGTCTTCCATTTACCTGCAGCCTTCACATCACTTCGTAGAGACACACCCTTGAAGATACGTTGAAACTGTTCATCATTAACTATATCCCTAACACTACGCCCAAAGTCACTAGCTAATTGGTCACTGTGTGAGATAGACATAATCTCGTGATTACTAAAGTGTCCTATATACCATGATGGAAATAGTTTACTTGTTATTAAAGATTTACTAGAACGGGGTGGCAAGAATATCATTAACCTTTTTAAGTTACCCTCTGCTACCTTCTGTAGTCTATCACACAATAACTCTATGTGTCTACCCATCTTGAAGTCTGTTACAAGAGTTGGGGCTACAAGTCTAACGTAAGTTAAGAAGTCTTGTTTAGCTTTCTTCTGTATATATCTATTAAGTGTATTGTTGAAATTTACATGTGTAGTAAGAATGTCACTGTCTTGCATAAATAATACTCGTATTGCATAAATGATGTATGTAAGCCTATTGTGTGTCTAAAAAAAACATGCTAAAATATTCTTACTTTAATTTAAAGGGGAGCTTAATACAACACCCGCTAACATTATTCTATTATACTTACATTATCTTTTTTATACAAGTTATAATATTTATATATTAATAAGAACTTCGGCTACCCCGCCGGAGTTTTTTTTTTATTGTGAGAAAGCTCCTAATTTTATTCCGCTACTAACACCCCGTATTACAGTTTTTAAATGTAGAACTACTTTAGAAATATACTTTGTGAGAAAGCTCCTAAATTTACTCAATATATGGCAGGGGTATTTTATATATATGTATGCTCGTACGTTTTTGTGTGCGGGTATGTGTCATATGTGTCACAGATTTTCTGAAGAAAATGGGAAAGAATACTTTTTAGTGACAAAATTACAACAGTTTTTACAGTGATTTGATAAGTGTTGCGAATATAACACATAGAATATGTGATGAAATTACAACATTCACACTTTGTGTGTCTTAAATGCAACATCACCCCCTGTTTATAAAACAGACAGTATACCCCCTATCTACATATATTATTTAATAAATACAATGATTTATAAAATAATTTCATATATGTGTTGACATGTGTTGGAGAAAAAGTTTAATATAATAATAATTTATTTATTTATGAATAAATTATATATTATTATTAACATTGATGAGGAGTTGGTTATGAATTTTATGAAGTTATATGCTGGATTTATTTTGGTTATGTCAGTATGCACTATGTTGTTAGGAGCAACACATAATGACGTTGTCATTACCATGCTGTTATTGGTCATTGGCTTGTGTGCATTGTTCGGAGCATTTACAATGCTTCATGCTGCATCACTCAAGCGTAAGCATCCACCACTCACTGAAGGTGAGCAACGCAAGCTAGACAGTTTGCTAAAGCAACTTGACGAATTGAAACACGAGATTGAAAGCAAAAACGCTTAATAAAATAATAATTTATTTATTTATGAATAAATTATATATTTATATTAACTTGAGAGGAGTTAGTTATGGATACTACGAAAATCTACTTTGTAGAAGAACTTGAAAATTATATTGGTAATGGTGAAACAGCTTACGCTGTCTCTAGTGTATACGAAGGCACTGTGTCTATATGGGACGACAAAGACTTTGCCTATCAAATCTGTGAAGATTTGGAACTCAGCAACTAATACGGAGTATTAACATGTCTAACTACAATCTGCTATCTGTTGGCAATAATGCCAAGACTGTAAAGGGTGACGGCTCAGAGTACCTGACTGCTATCCTGTACCTAGCACCTGCCGATAACGTGGAAGGTGTTAACCTATGCCCAACTGCCGAACTTGCAGGATGCAAGAAAGCATGTCTATACACTGCAGGACGTGGCAAGATGTCCAATGTCCAAGCAGGACGTATCCGCAAGACTATCCTATGGCGAGACAATCGTGTTGCATTTTTGCAACAGTTAAGAGAGGATATTGCAAAGTTCCAGCGATACTGTGAGAAACGTGATATTCAACCAGTCGTAAGACTGAACGGCACATCAGACATCATGTGGGAAAATCATATAGATTTTGAGAATGAGTTTCCAGATGTTCAATTCTACGACTACACAAAGATAGTCAAACGTGTCTATAAGACACTCCCTAAAAACTATCACCTTACACTGTCATACAGTGAAGCCAACCCAAGATATGCTGATGAAGTACTGAGAGCATATAATGTTACAGGATGTAACATTGCTGTTGTCTTTAGACATCCTGCCTCAGAACTTGTGAACTGGAGAGGCTTGCCTGTGCTTGATGGAGACAAGGATGATTTACGCTTTCTGGATGCACCTAGACACATTGTAGCATTGTATGCTAAAGGTGAAGCCAAGAAAGACACAACAGGATTTGTATTACAAGGTAAACACATAAACCTTGAAGTAGCCTAATAATTTAATAAGTTATAAAGTTCTTACGAATAACTTATATAAATATATTAGTAAATGTAACCACAACGAATGGAGTTTTCAAATGGTTAAATTTAATTCACTTAACGATGGCACAAGAGGCTTTCGTTTTCGTATTGGTAACACAGAGGGTATTTGCCGCAAGCGTGGGCGTGAAAATGCTAGATGCTTGAACGGAAAACTATTCGGAATTACCAAAGGTAAGACTACCAATGGTGTTCACTTCGGCAAGTTTAGCTTGTACATTGAGAAGCGTAAACCAAAGCGTAGCTTCTGGAACTTAACAGCCGCCTAAACCTTTCGGCTTGACAAGCACCTAGGCATGTGTTAAAACTGCCTACATAATTACTTATGGAGTTTGATATGAACATGAATGTTAGGATGTCGCTTACAGTGATGCAAGACCAAGGTTATAGTTTCTCTATAACACAGGAGAGAAGCTATCCACATCTTGTGGAAGTGGCTTTGTTCGACACATCAGGATTCAATCCTCGCTTTGTGCCTTGCAAAGAGTGGTGTAACCTGTATGTAGGTGACGACTATGACGACGATGTAGTCCGTATGGTCAATGGTTTTGACGTATTGGACTTACTTGGAATGGCTAAAGCCTATGTATATGGAGTAGATTATGAGTGTGATGACACTTTCGACATACAGAATTGTATGTAAAAGAACCACGACTGAAATTTATGAGATAGAAGCTTTTGATGAAGAACAGGCAATGGATTATCTTTTGCTTGACGGGACGCTTAAACCTGTAGCAGGTAACAGGATACATCATCCACCTACTGTGAAAAAGATTAAGCACGATGGAGATTTAGTAAAGAAAGCGAGTAAGAAATGAGTAGAGATGCGGCATATCAATCACAGATTGAAGACGAATATGACGACCTTGTTATGAATATAGAGTTTGTATTTGACATTCTAAGAAATAGAATGGGTAACTTTGAAACTAACGCTGACCTTGATAGTGTTAAAGAAGTTAACGACTATGCTAGAAGCCTAGTGGAAGATACAGAAGAACTGATAAACTTTCTACAAGAAAGAGGATTTGTGAGTAATACATGAGTAGATTTTTTCAATATAACTCAGGCTATCAGGAAGAATACAATGATAGCTATGCTACCCAACCTAATTGGGAACTGGTCGAGGAAGTGCATAACGCATTGGCAATAGTAACAAATGCTGATACATGGATATATGATTGCGGTGATGTGTTCTACCTAGACGATGACGCAGAAGAACAGGTGCTAACAGAACAGCAACTAAAAGTTGTTAGTGTGTTATCAGGTGTTCAGATTGACTTGACAAAAGAATTTATCGTAGACTTTCTTTGCTTAGAATAGGAGTGTAAAATGAAAGTATTAAATGAACTTACCGATTGGGAAAATGTTGAGGTGTCAGTTAGTGTAACTGACCTAGTAGAACTTTTGCTTGCGTCTTATGAGGGGATAGACTTTGATTATCCTGATTCTGCTCGTAAGATTATGGGAGCGCAACACACTGCAAGAGAAGCTATTTTCGATTGCGGATATTGGGGCAAAGAGGAGTAATACCATGCCAGAAATGAAACAAAGACCTGTAATATATGGAGGCAACGTGTCTGGTCACGCTGTCGTAACTGTAGAGATACGATACGACTATGAACTGGACGAAGTGAGTGGACTAAATTTTTATGGAGAAATCGACGATACTGCAGAAGACCTTGAAGACCAGCTTAATGCTGAGATAGAGCAGTATCTAGCGCATGAGATAGAGTGTGCTATGGAAAGATTAGGCTATTGCTCTGGAGAACCAGAGGTTGTATGTGCTACAGGCACTGACATATTAGACTATGAAATCTCTGACCTAGAGATAGAAATGGAAGACGTAGAAGAGGATGACGATGCTTAAACAAAGAGAGTTGTGTGAAGACACAACAGTATGCTGGGCAAGCGGTCACTACCTGACCAATGAATTGCCTGACGATTGGCTGAACTGGACTGACGAGGAAATCTATGCGTTCATTGAAGAGCATGTGTGCGAGGACTATGAATACTTTGACCCAGCCCATTTGTTCGACATGATGACATTCCTAGCCCAAGATGCTTTGCATAACAGGGAGCGCATCAGATGAGACTACATAAATTTATTTATGACTCATGGAATACTGTGTTTGACCATAGGTTCAGCCCACTAAAGAATATTCCAGATGTATATGTAAGACACATGATACTACAAGTGCTTGCTTACATGTGGGTGATTGCCTTCTTTGTGGCAGTCGGTTCTTGGTCGGGCTTCCTGTGGTCAATGCTAGGACACATAGCCTTGCTGTGTGCCTTGGCAGTCACAGTAGCTACATACAAAGTTGCGGAGAAAAAACCGCAGATATTCATGGAGTGGGGATACAATCCACAACCTAACTTAGGCAGACGTATAGATGGAGAGCATGAATGACAGACACACTAAAACTAAGTGACTACGAACTAGGATACTTGACAGCGTTTAGTCATCAGAGTTACGATGATTGGTGTAACTATAACAGAGAGCCAGAGGACACATGGTATGGCATACAGGTAGGCGACAGAATGTTTGACCTGAACCTGTGGCGTGACGAGTCTGAGGACATTGTGTATTGCTCTGTATATGAGTGTTACAAGGCAGAAATAGACCACGACCATTGGACAGTTAACCCAGACCACAGATATTTTTTATGGAAAAGAGAGGACGCATAATTATGCAAGCAATATTGATTAACCCATTCGATAAGACTATCGAAGAAATAGAATACTCTGGAGATTGGAGAGACATATCTTCCTTGATAGAGTGTGACATGTTTACTGTTGCCTACTTTGATGACACTGATGACAGTGTATATGTAGACGACGAGGGACTGTATGTAGAGAACCAAGCGTTCTTCACAATCGGAGATTGCCCACAGCCACTAGCAGGGCGTGGTCTTCTGCTTGGCACAGATGAAGAAGGCGACAGTACAGATTGTAAGACTACGCTTGAGGAAGCTAAAGCTATGGTGCAGTTCTTAGGAACTAATCCTGCCAATGCTCCCGAAGCTGGCTTTACAGTTATAGGATTTGATTGGTAAAAGGAGAGAGACTATGCCAAACTGGTGTGAAAATTATTTAACAATTAAAACTGAAGACAAAGGCTACTTGCAGATGTTGTATAACAACCTGCGTAAAGATGAGCCAGAGTTTTTGCAGGTGCTAAGACCAGTTCCTGCAGGTGAAACAACTTGGTCTAACTGGACAGGTAAAGGCGAAGTAACCAAGACACTTGATGGCGAGTGGGATTGGGATTGGTGCGTCACCCACTGGGGAACTAAGTGGGACATACAGTGCCACGATGCGACTCTTGTTGATAACGTGCTAGAGTTGTCGTTTGATAGCGCATGGTCGCCGCCTGTTGAAGCATTGCAGTATGCTGCGGAGAGAAATAAATTTGAGTTCTCTTTGCTGTATCACGAGGGCGGCGTGATGTTTGTGGGACATGCAACTGAAGACAAGGATGATTGTCACAGCTACACCTACGAAAAACATCCTGAGAATGAAGTTCCAGACTATCTGCTGTATGAGTTTCCCTGTATCGAAGAAGACTACGAATACTACTTAGCTGAGAAAAAGGAGTTAGAAGATGCGTAAATACATAGTAACGATGACGATTTCACAATGGGTGGAAGCGCATGATGAAGATGATGCTGTCGAAGAAGCCAAACATTTATTTGAGTATGGTGATTTACACGACGCAGAAGTAGAAGTTGAGGAGGCAGAGGATGATAACCTTTGTGCGGCTATCGCCTAGAAAAAAATACCTAGCCAAGGGTGTCCTAGAATACGACATGTGGGTCGAGTTCGATGCCAGCGAGATACCTGCAGGGATGGACGAGTATGAGTATGCTCGTCACCTTGCAGACATGGGGAAGTGGCACGAAGAAGAGCCAGTGTCAGGTGATTTTCGTGTTACCTCAGTGGATAAAATCGAGGAGTAAAAAATGGTTGACATACCCTTCAGTATCTCTTATACTGAGATAGTAATCATGGTCGGTGTGTGGCTTAACGCATTGATTAACTTATACAATTTCACTAACAGAAAGAAGTGATATGACTAAAAACAGATACGAAGTAACTTTTGTAATCGAAACAGATGCAGAGGATGTCGGGCGATTGCCGTGGTATCCCATCATAGGTGATGATGTCATGCCTGTCGATTGGCTTGAATACATAAGAGTTCGACAGCTTGCAGACACGGAGATGAATCTAAAAGATTTAACACCCGAAGATAGCATCACTATGATTGACATGACATATCAGGCTACCAAAGAAGACAAGCCTGTTGATTACATCAAACTGGTGGTAGACAATGACAGACAAGATACCGAAGATAAACCCGATAGCAAAGACCCTGCGGAGTAATCGGTATGCCCCGAAGAAAGTCCACCCCAAAAAAGGAAAAGGCTCTTACGACAGGCAGAAAGAAAACAAGACAGATGCACATAGAGATGTGGATTGATGTGCCTGTTAGTGAGAACCCACATCCAGTCCATTGGAACTGGAAAGAAATATCAGGATACGAACCTGTATTTCAAGTGATACGTGATGTGCCTGAGAGTGAAAGGATTACAAAACATGGCAAACAAACACAAGAGAATGGCTAAGAAATGGCATGAAGATTGGATTGGCAGTGATTGGTATTACCAAACAAAAGGTAGCTACCACTACGCCACCAACAGCAAACAGAATATATTCTGGAGAAATAAAAGACTAGGTAAAGAGTGGGAACACGAGGAGATTTGGAACACATGAGCAACTTAGGAATGATAGTTTTTGTAACCATATTTATTATTATTTATTTAGTGGGGCAGGGATGATAGCAGAGGCATTAGTGTGTCTCGCACTGAACATCTACCACGAGGCAAGAAACCAGCCTACGCTAGGGCAGATAGCCGTGGCGCAGGTTGTTGTTAACAGAGTTAATGATAGCAGATACCCAAATAATATATGCGATGTTGTGTATCAGGGCTTGCATTATGAGAGTGGACATCCTATAATACATAAGTGTCAGTTCAGTTGGTATTGTGATGGCAAGTCTGACAAACCAGAGGACGAAGAAGCATACCAATACTCTATGAAGATAGCCAAGAATGTTATCATGGGCGATAGCTTTGGATACCTAGATGGTGCGACACATTATCACACGATAGATGTAGCCCCTTCATGGGCTTCTGGTAAGAAGTTTATCGTCAGAATAAATGACCATATTTTTTACAGGTGGGATTAAATGTTTGAGAAATCATCAGCCTTATTAATTATTTGCGAAGAAGAAAAAGACATACCAACTAGATTAGTTGCGGAAGCTTTTGTTCGCAGACCTGTGATAGCTGTAAGTGTTGCAGGTAACAGGACGCTACTGGTAGCTGACAATGGTGATGGTATGTCTATAAACGAGGAGGCAACACACGTATATAACGAGGGTAAATACAATGCTCTTGGATTTATATACGGCAATGCCTACTTGTTGGAAAGGAATATACAATGGGTTTAAAAATACTAAGGCGGTCTATGCTGACAGGAGAAATCTATGCCATGTTATTACCTGTTACATACGAGCAGTTAAAAAGATGGCAGTCTGGCACAGACCCAGAAGTTTGTTTTCCTGATTTAAGTTTTGAGGAGAAAAGGTTTATCGTTAGTGGCATCGTGCCACACGAGGACGCAGACATTGCTTCCTTTGAAAAAGAGTTTGACGATAACCTTATCGTTCACTAGTTATGGAAGACAGAATGAAAAATCTATGGGAGAAAGACAGGAAGGTTGTGTTCCGTGAGTTTTATCATCAATACTTGGATGAGGGATACAGCCACAAGGAAGCAAAGAAACTTGCTAAAGAAGAGGCAGATGAGTTATACGGCGAGGCTGTGGAGTTTGCCTTTGAGGTAGCAGATGCGGAGCATAACTATGACTAAACTAGAATTAAGTATATTGCAATCAGACGAAGTAACGCACGAGAATCTATGTAGATTGTGGGAAGCAATCAAAGATGACCTAGAAAACTTGGGTGATGATATAGAGGGCGACGACAGGGTAGCTAACCTACAACTACTACAGGCGATAGAGCATGTAGTGTATGGTGTGTATGGCACAGAACTCTTAGATGAAATCAAAGAGAAGTTTAACAAGCCGTTGCTAGACGCTGACCCTGATGAACGTCCGTGGTTCTATGACGGATTCGGATGTATGCGTAGCAAGAAAGACGGAAGTGTGTGGCATGATTAAAGACCCAGAGGAGCGTAAGATGCGTAAGAAAGCAATCAAGTTGCAGAATGAAACTACAAGTGGCTTCAAGAGGATGCCCTTCAAAGAGGCTATGAAAAAAATCAGAGAGACACAACAAGCCAAAAGAAATCCAACCGAAAACTTTACGAGGTATTAAATGACAAAGTATTTTTTCAAAGGCAAGGACGGAGTTAAGCCTCTGTCTGACGAAGGAACGCTGTCTGAATTTATGGACAGACGTAGCACTGTAGCTACAGCTATGGGCTTCAGTACAAAGGTTGTAAAGGATACGCTGCGTGTGTATCTAGGTGACGAGTTTGTAGGGGAATACATACCGCACTACCATAAGGCAGCAAAGAATGGCTAGGTCAGTCGAGTATATCAGACAGCGATACGAAATATTAACCAAACTTTTGGAGAAAGAATTTCCAGAAGAGGTTGACAATGACGAAAAAGCTGATACAATTAGGGCGAACCAAACAATGACGGAGAGATTAAATGCATTTAGACGAAATCAAAAGCAAACTGATTAGACATACTTCATGTGACAGGTGTGGTTCATCAGATGCTAATGCGTTATACGAAGATGGAAGTCAGTGGTGTTTCTCATGCGAGACTTACAGCCACCCCGACAAGGAAAGGAATAGTGTTGTGATACAACAACAGCCAAGACAAACACAGATGTTGTCGATAGGTATTACAGAGGCGTTGAGTGAGCGAAGTATCAGCGAAGATACTTGCCGCACCTATGGTGTTACCATTCAAAACAACAAACAGATTTATCCTTACTACGACCAGAGTGGTAAGCATGTAGCTAACAAGGTCAGACATCCTGACAAGAACTTCCATTCGGAAGGACAGCTACCACCTGCAGGATTGTTCGGACAACAACTGTTCCAACAGTCAGGGAAATACATTACGATTACCGAAGGCGAGATTGATGCCATGTCAGCATATGAAATGCTTGGAAGTCGATGGGCAGTGGTGTCTATCAAGAATGGCGCACAATCTGCAGTCAAGGATGTCAAGGCTCAGTTTGAATACCTCAATAGGTTTGAGAACATCGTATTGTGTTTTGATGCAGACGAGCATGGACAGAAGGCAGCAAATGCTGTAGCCCAAATCTTTGAGCCTAACAAGTGTCGCATCATGCACCTTGCTATGAAGGACGCTAACGAGTATCTGAAAGCTAACCAACGTGAACTATTTACTAAGGCGTGGTGGGAAGCCAAGCCATATACTCCTGCAGGTATTGTAAACCTCAAGGACTTTGAAGGTCTTTACGACAAGGACAACAGAGAGACTGTTCCATATCCTTACAAAGGATTGAATGACATGTTGTATGGCATGAGGACAGGTGAACTCGTTACCTTCACTGCAGGGACAGGAGCAGGTAAGTCTAGTATCATTCGTGAACTAGAACACCACCTACTAAACAGCACTGATTCCAACATTGGTATCATCAGTCTCGAAGAGAACATCAAGCAGACCATCTTCCACCTCATGTCTGTGCAAGCAAGCAAACGTCTATACATTGACGAGGTTCGGGATACAGTTCCAGAAGAACTGCTGCGAGAATATGAGAGGGCAACTGTAGGTACAGGGCGTGTGTTCGCCTTTGACCACTTTGGTTCTATCCAGACTGATGAGATACTGGCTCGTGTTCGTTACATGATTAAGGCACTTGACTGTCGCTACATTATCATTGACCACCTCTCTATACTTGTATCAGGTCTTGAAGGTGACGACGAGCGTAGGAACATCGACAAGATGATGACACAGCTACGTTCACTAGTCGAAGAGACACAGTGCTGTATGCTTCTTGTGTCACACTTGCGTCGTGCCAATGGTGACAAGGGACAGGAGCAGGGTGTGCAGATTAGTCTGTCCATGCTACGTGGCTCACACAGTATTGCACAGTTGAGTGATGCTGTGATTGCAATGGAGCGTGACCAACAGGCATCTGACCCTATCGTATCCAACACTACGACCATCCGTGTTCTGAAGAACAGGTATGCAGGTGAGACAGGTATTGGAACATACTTACTATACGATAGAGAGACAGGACGTATGACTGAGATTGACGACCCTAATGCAGAAGACTTTGAAACCATTGACGTAGAGGAGTATTTATAATGACACTAAAACCTGCGACAGCAGACAGAAAGAAGTTTGACCTTGACCTACAATACGGACAGGTTCGGGAAGACATCGTATCCGACATGCTTCAGAACAAAAAGATTGAAGTAAAATCTGAGCGAGGCATGTGGATGGATACAGGTAACATATGTATTGAGTATCAATGTTATGGTAGACCATCAGGTATTACTACAACAGAAGCCGACTACTGGTTTCATAACCTGTGCATCAACGAAGATATTTTTGCCACGCTTGTTTTTAAGGTTGACAATCTAAAGAAAATCATAGATAATCTTGACAGTAAACGAAGCGTATCAGGCGGCGACCACAACGCCTCTCGTATGTGGCTTCTGAATATACAGAAGTTATTCGCCAAAGATTTTTTGAAAGTGTACAAGGATGAAGCGACTAGTAGTTGATATTGAAACAGATAGTTTAGATGCAAAAGAAATCTTTTGTGTCGTAGCAAAGGATATAGATGATGGAAGAATTTATACATACAGTCCGACAAACATTCAACACTGTAAGGTTGTCATCGAAGAGGCTGATATTATTATTATGCACAACGGCGTTTCTTTTGATGCTCCTACTCTCAAGCGCATACTAGGTATTGATATACCGCTTGCAAAGATACGTGACACATTACTACTATCACAGATGGCTGACCCCATGCGTGAGAATGGTCACTCGCTAGATGCTTGGGGAACTAAGCTAGGATTTAATAAGATTGAGTTTAATAACTTTAGTGCATACTCAGACGAGATGTTAAAGTATTGCATACGAGATGTAGAACTTACAGAGAAAGTTTACAAGACACTTGTGCCTGAACTTAAAAAGTTTAGCGCACGTTCTATTAAACTAGAACACCAAATCAGGGCTATCATAGATAGACAAGAAGCTAACGGCTTCACACTTGATGAGCCGAAGGCTATGCAGTTGTTGTCTAAGTTGAAAGACGAATCTGAGAATATTAAGAATGACTTACAGGAAGTATTTAAACCTATAGTTGAACATAGATATTCTGAAAAGACAGGTAAAAAATTAAAGGATAAGGTTACTATATTTAATCCTGCGTCACGTAAACAGATTGCAGAACGCCTGATGGATTTAGGATGGAAGCCTGACAAACACACAGAAAAAGGACAGCCGATAGTTGCGGAAGATGTCCTTGAGAAACTAGACATACCAGAAGCAAAGTTAATTGCTAGGTATTTGTTGTTGGAGAAACGAGCATCACAGATTACCTCTTGGCTAAATGCTGTAGGGGAAGATGGTAAGGTGCATGGCAAGGTGTTAACATTACGCACTATTACAGGGCGAATGGCTCACACATCACCTAACATGGCACAAGTACCTGCTGTGTACTCACCATATGGAAAGGAATGTAGAGATGTCTGGACTAGTAGCAATGATTCTAATATTCTTTTGGGTAGCGATGCAAGCTCGTTAGAGTTGCGGATGCTTGCTCACTACATGAATGACAGAGACTTCACACGAGAGGTTGTAGAGGGTGATGTTCACACCGCCAACCAACGTGCGGCAGGACTACCAACTAGAGACAACGCAAAGACTTTTATATATGCGTTTATCTATGGGGCAGGTGCTGCAAAGATTGGACAGATTGTTAATGGCACAGCCAGAGATGGACAGACACTGATTAACAACTTCCTACATAATATGCCAGCGTTAAGGACGCTACGTCACAAGGTTGACAAGCTTGCCTCACGAGGGTATATAACAGGACTTGATGGACGCATACTACGTGTTCGCCAAGCCCACGCTGCAATGAACCTGTTATTGCAAGGTGCAGGTGCTATTGTGTGTAAAGAGTGGTTGAAATTTATTACAATCGAAGCCACGAAACGTAAGCTTAACTATAAACTTGTTGCAAGCATACATGATGAATACCAGTTTGATGTGTGTAAAGAACACGCAGAAGAACTAGGAACAGTCACAGGACTTGCAATGAAGCTTACAGAAAAATCTCTAGGTGTAAGATGCCCACTTGATAGTGAGTATAAGCTTGGTAAAACTTGGGCAGAGACACACTAGAAAAAAATGCTTGACTTATTATTTGAGTTGAGTTACTATAGTAGTTGTTGGCATGGTGCTGACAACATTGAATCCAAAACGGAGATAAAACGAAATGACAGTTATTACTGGTAAAGCATACTGGGCGCATGTCCAGAACCCTAACACATCATTTGAGCCTGAATACTCAATCGACATTTGTGTTGATGACAACAATCGTGCAGCTATTGAAGCTGATGGATTGACTATCAAGAACAAAGGCGACGAGCGTGGAGATTTTGTCCACATCCGTCAACGTGTCGCAAGGCGTGATGGCACACAGAATGATGCCCCTATAGTTGTAGACGCACAGAAGAATCCTACCGACAAACTCGTTGGTAATGGCAGCATTGTTAATGTTCTGTACTCTCCTTATTCTTGGGAGATGAACGGCAAGGCAGGTGTTACACCTATCCTGAAGAAAGTTCAGGTTGTTGACCTTGTATCTTATGGCGAGGACTTTGATGCGGTAGAAGGTTATACCGAAGCATCCTCTAATCATGTACCTAGTGACGAAGTTCCCTTCTAAATATTAGGTATCACGGGACAGAGTATCTGAGTTGGCTCTGAACGATAGCTACGAGGACGGGGATGCTATCACTTCTTAGGAGATTATTACATGTCAATATATACTTCAGGTGTTGCAGAATTAATTTCAGTGGGTGTGCTAGGATTTATTTTAGGCTACGGCTTTCCTCGTGCAGAATGGCTGAAAGAAATGCAAGCAAGATTTATTAACTTGATGCACAAATATTTTATTAGATAAGATGAATGATATACATACCATGATTCTTACCTGCGTTGTGTTATTTTTAATAGCACTCGTAGTTTATTGGGATAATATAAAATGACAAAGAATATAGATACCCTTATACCCGACATCTACAATATGCTAGAGCAGGGTGTGGATACAGACAATGCTGAGATGGATAAGTTCTTAGATGACTTTGCATCACAGGTGCGTGAAGCTGCGTCCATAATACTTCAAGAGGGAAAGCGTGAAGGTAAGACGAACTTACGCTTATCTCAAATCGGTAAACCAGACCGTCAAATATGGTACGGAGTAAAGGGTGTCGAAGGACAGCCTCTCAGTGGACAAACCAGAATTAAATTTTTAATGGGGCATCTACTAGAGGCTGTTCTAATTATGCTAACCAAAGCTGCAGGACATTCAGTCGAAGCTGAACAGGAAGAGGTTACAGTCGAAGGTGTGTTAGGACATCAGGACTGTATCATTGATGGTGTTCTTACAGACATAAAGTCTGCATCGTCTTTTGCCTTCAAAAAGTTTAGAGACAACAAACTTGCTGAAGATGACCCCTTTGGTTATATAGCACAGATTAGTGCATACGCTACACGCAGAGGCGACAAGGAAGCCGCCTTCTTTGCTATCGATAAGAACAGTGGGGAGTTAGCTATCACTAAGGTACATGATTTAGAAATGATAGACGCTAACGCTCGTGTCAATTATCTAAAAGGTATCATAGACACAGACACACCACCACCTAGATGTTACAATGACGTACCTGATGGTAAGTCAGGCAACCGCAAACTAACCACAGGCTGCACGTATTGTGGGTATAAGACAAGGTGTTGGGATAACCTACGTGCATTTAAGTATTCAAATGGTGTCCGTATATTAACACATGTAGCCAAGACCCCTGACGTAGAGGAGGTTGCAGTTGGCTAGGAAAAACTTCTATAATAGAAAATACAAAAACGGATACAAGTCAATCTCAGAATGTAAGGTAGCAGATATGCTAAACGATAATCGTGTGGTGTTCCAATACGAGCCTATGAAGATTGATTACGAGTGGAGAGAAGAAAAGAGTTACACGCCTGACTTTGTTCTTCCTAATGGGGTTATGTTAGAGGTAAAGGGCGTACTGTTTATTGAGCATAGAAAGAAACACCTGTTCATTAAACACCAGTATCCAGAACTAGATATTCGGTTTGTGTTCGACAACCCTAATAAGAAACTTAGAAAAAATGGGAAGATGACCCACGCCGATTGGTGTGAGCGTTACGGCTTTAGGTATTGCAAGTTATCTGATGGCATCCCAGAAGAATGGCTTGACAATCAATATGAAACCGACTAATATAAATGTAATTACAGACGAGTTTAGACCAGATGTATCATCGCCAGAGAAGTCTCTCTTCTTGTGTGTGATACTACAGGCGTTGCTTGATGCAACAAAACCTGAGTATGCAGGTGAGCCTAAAAATGTTATGATAGAACGTGACAGAGCAAAGGCTTGGTTCTTTGCATCGTATGGTACAACAGCGCAGGACTTTGAAGAAGTGTGCGACCATGCAGGGGTAGACCCCGAATACATGAGAGACTTTGCTTACAAAGTATTGAAATCAGGAGAGGTAGAATATGTCAGAAAGAGAATCAATGCAGTCCTCGGACATGGTAAATAACCCGACGCACTACAATGCAAAAGGTGTAGAGTGTATAGATGCTATCGAAGCGTCTATGTCTAAGGACGAGTTCAAGGGATACCTGAAGGGTAACGTGATGAAATATATGTGGCGTTACAACTACAAGGGTAAACCTGTGGAAGACTTGAAAAAAGCTGAGTGGTATTTGAAAAAGCTTATTGCTTCTGTAGAAGAGCCATGCTATAATTCGAGTTCTGTTTCGTCGATAGACGACAAAGATTATGTAGATATTGTGAGAGGAAAGATACCCCTATGGAAAAGAAAACAGTGAACACCGCCCTGCCAACAGATTACCAAACCTTTATTGCGACTTCACGCTACGCCCGATGGATGGAAGAAGAAGGACGCAGAGAAACATGGAGTGAAACAGTCCAAAGATTTATGGACAACATCGTTGAGTTTGTTGATATTGATAAGAAAGACAAACAAGATATACACGATGCTATCCTCACGCTACAGGTTATGCCTAGCATGAGAGCATTGATGACAGCAGGTGCAGCGTCAGACAGGGACAACACATGTGTATACAACTGTAGCTATCTACCTGTAGACCACCCTCGCTCTTTCGATGAGGCTATGTTCATCCTGTTGTGTGGTACAGGCGTAGGCTTCTCTGTCGAAAGACAGTCCATACAAAAGCTTCCCCTTGTGCCGGAGGACTTACAAGATGTTGAAGATGTTATTGTAGTGCAAGATAGTAAAGAAGGATGGGCTAGAGGATTACGAAAGCTTGTCTCTTTATTATACACAGGTGAGATACCTAAGTGGGATTTGTCTAAGATACGTCCCGCAGGAGCAAGGCTAAAAACATTTGGTGGCAGAGCCAGTGGTCCAGAGCCTCTCAACGATTTGTTTAACTTCACTGTTGCCAAGTTCAAGGGTGCGGCAGGACGTAAGCTTAACAGCGTAGAGTGTCACGACATCATGTGTAAGATAGGTGAGGTTGTAGTTGTCGGCGGTGTGCGTCGTAGTGCTATGATTAGTTTGTCCAATCTGTCTGATGATAGGATGCGCCACGCTAAGTCAGGACAGTGGTGGGAGAATGAGAAGCAACGTGCGTTAGCCAATAACTCTGTAGCCTACACAGAAAAGCCTGACATGGAAACATTCCTGCGTGAGTGGACTGCTCTCGTAGAGTCTAAGTCTGGTGAGCGTGGCATCTTCAGCCGTGATGCAGCAGACAAGCATGTGGCTCGTAACGAAAGACGCAAGACAGGATTGGAGTGGGGAACTAACCCATGCTCTGAGATTATTCTCAGACCTTATCAGTTCTGTAATCTTACTGAGGTTGTTGTCCGACCAACAGACACAGAAAAAACTTTAGCGAAGAAGATACGACTTGCTACCATATTAGGTACAATACAATCAACGTATACACACTTACCTTACTTGCGTCCTGTGTGGCGTAAGAATACCGAAGAAGAAAGGCTGTTGGGTGTAAGCCTGACAGGTATTATGGATAATGAAATTACATCTAAACCTACGAAAGAACTTCTTAACTCGCTTAGAAGTGTTGCTATACAAACAAACAGCGAAACTTCTGAGCGTCTTGGAATTAACCCATCTGCGGCAATCACCTGTGTCAAGCCTAGTGGCACTGTGTCGCAGCTTGTTGATAGTGCCTCTGGCATCCACGCTCGTCATAGTGACTATTATATTCGCACTGTCAGAGGTGATAACAAAGACCCTCTCACGAAGTTCCTAACTGATTCAGGCATACCTGCAGAGGCTTGCGTGATGAAGCCAGATAGCACAACAGTCTTTAGCTTCCCTGTTAAAGCACCTGATGGAGCAGTTACTCGTAATGACATGAGTGCTATAGAACAGCTTGAGTTGTGGAAGACGTATGCACTAAACTGGTGTGAACACAAACCATCTGTTACGATTACTGTGCGTGATGAAGAGTGGTTGAAGGTAGGCTCTTGGGTATACGATAACTTTGATATATGTTCAGGCGTATCGTTTCTACCACACAGTGACCACACCTATGCACAAGCTCCGTATCAGGACTGCAACGAAGAGACATACAAAGAAGCCTTGTCTAAGATGCCTGAGTCTATTGATTGGACAAAGCTTGCGTCCTACGAAGTAGAGGATAACACAGCAGGGTCACAGACGTTAGCGTGTTCTGGTGACTCTTGTGAGGTTGTGGATATTAATAGTTAAGGAGATTACATGTTACTAGAAGCACTTACAAAAAAACTAGAAGGTGACATTGCTGTTGCCAAAGCAAACATAAACGTATACTTAGACCAATCTGTTGGCATCGGAGAACACCCTGATATTATTGGGGCTATCGAAGGAGAGATTGAAAAGATTGCGTCTGCAGATGAGAAAATAAAAACTATAGAAAATTATTTTGGTTGACATACTAAATTAAATTTAGTATAATTATTGTGGTAGCTGGCTGTGCCTCCTTTCCTCTCTCTCTAGGTCAGCTACCGCTTTATTTTTTTTTAGGAGAACACAATGAAAACATGGACATTAACATTTACTACAGAAGAACTTAACGTTATTTTAGCAGGTCTGGGAGAGTTGCCAGCTAAAGTATCTATTGATGTTATTAAAAAAATACAAAGCGTAGCACAAACAACGACACCAGAAGATTTGGAATCTATAGATTTACCTGACGATGTTTAATAAAAAACCTACAATCTATATAGGTTATGACCCTCGTGACCATCAGGCTTACGAGGTTTTGATGTGTTCAATAAGAAAGTATTGCGATAAGTTTCCTATCGTACCTCTGATAGAACCTGCGCTGCGTCGTGCAGGACTATTCCGTAGAACTATTTTTGTTGATGAGAGTAATCCTCGACAGAAGATAGACTACTTTGACAGGAAGCCATTCAGCACTGACTTTACATTCACAAGATTTTTAGTACCTGCTTTAAATCAATACACAGGTCTTGCATTATTTATGGACTCTGATATGTTTGTACGTGCTGACATCGAACAAATCTTTGACCAGTATGGTAGCAGGAAAGAGTATGCAGTCTCTTGTGTTAAACACAAGTATACTCCTGATGTAGGTAAGAAGATGGATGGAGTTGTCCAGACACAATACCATAGAAAGAACTGGTCTAGCTTTATGTTATTTAATTGTGACCATGAAAAAACAAAAGAGCTTACTGTTGACGATGTTAACCTAAAGTCTGGTGGTTGGTTACATAGATTGTCTTGGCTACAAGACGATGAGATAGGCGATATACACGAAGAATGGAACTGGCTAGACGGACACAGCCCTGCAAACATAGAAGCAAAGAACGTACACTTCACCACAGGTGGTCCTTGGTTTGATAAATGGGAAGCTAAAAGAAAAATAGACGAGGAGTATTCCTTTGAATGGAAACTATTCCAAGATAAAATATATACAGAAAAATTAATGGAGTCACTTGGATGAGTAAATATACTTTTGTAACAGCTTTTAACAAAGAGCATTTTGATTTGTATGCAAAGCAAATGCTAGAGTCAGTTGTAGATAACTGGAATCCAGACGACTTTAGATTGGTTGTGTATTATGATGGCTTTGGTTCTGAGAAACCAGACGTACCAGAGGCAAGCTTTATTGAATACAGAGATTTAGACAAACTAAAAGCTAGACAAGATTTTATAACTCGTAACAAAGATAAGAATGGGCGTTACGCAGAAGCACCTTATAACTATCGAATGGATGCTATAAGATTCTGCCATAAAGTATATGCTTATACAGACTTAGCCTACGAACTTATAGACCAAGAATACTCAAGCTGGTTGGTTTGGTTAGACGCAGATACAATTACAACTACAAAATTTACAGCAGAAGATGCCGCTAAAATATTACCAGATGATAGTGATGTGGTTCACCTTGGACGTATTGATATTGACTACAGTGAAACAGGTTTTGTCGGATGGAATATGGGTATGCACAACGCAGTGTCTATGCTTGTAGATATTAGAGGTGCATATGATACCAACGAGGTGTTGGCTTATCGTGAATGGACAGACTCTTTTGTATTTGAACGCTTGTTAAATATTTACAAAGCACATGGAACTAAAACACACAACCTATCAGAAGGTGTTCGTGGACTAGCAGTCTTTGAAAACTCTGCTCTAAAAGATTACTTTATACATAACAAAGGAAATTTAAAATACGATAAGCCTAAGTTAGACACAGTATCTAAAGATATTCAAGGACCAAAAAGATATAAACAACTAGCAGATATAGTTCGTAGTTACAGTGAAGGACTGTCCTCTTTCTCTATTGTTGAGACAGGAACTTGGAATGGTGGCAGGGCTATTGAAATGGCTCTAGCTGCTTTCGAGAATGTAGATAGTGTACATTATCGTGGCTTTGATTTGTTTGAAGATGCTACAGAAGAAACAGATAGAATTGAGTTAAACATTAAACAGCATAACGCATACAATGCAGTTAGTAATAGGCTAAGAGAATTCTCTCAGAAGATGAAAGAGAACGGCAAGGGATTTACATTTACTCTATACAAAGGCGATACCAAAATTACTATGGACTCACATCAGTTTAATGATGTAGACCTTGCATATATTGATGGCGGTCATTCTTATGACACAGTGTCTAGTGACTACAAGTATCTTAGACAAGTACCTATAGTTGTGTTTGATGATTACTACAGCTTTCACGATGATGATAAAGAAGTTCCAGAGGAACACTCAGGTATTATTAAAACATTTGAAGAAGCTACAGAAAGAAACAAATATGTTTTACCTTCTAGCGACATGACAGCTTTTGGTTCTCATGTTCATCTAGCGGTGCTGCTTAAAAAAGAAGTAAAGGAATTACCACAACAACTAATTAGAACTCCAATAGTTGTTAAGCCTAAAGACTGCGTTCCTAGCGATTACATACGTGCTAATATAAAAGAAAACCTAGAGCTTATTAGTAACTATGATTTAGTAAAAAAATATAAACCTACAGACGAACATGTGGCTGTTGTGTCTGGAGGTGTAATAGATTTTAAAAATTTAAAACGTGTAAAGAAAAAGTATAATGCAAAAATATGGTGTGTTAAACACGCACTTCCTAAACTTATAGAGAAGGATATTATTCCTGATGCTTGTCTTGTCCTTGACCCTAGACCTATTGAAGGTATAAGTACACACGGTGTAAAAAGAACCGAACTGTTTGAAACAATACCAGAAGAAACTGTATTCTATATTGCATCAATGACAGACCCTTCTGTTACTCGTCACATTATGAGTAAGACAGATAAGATACGTGGCTTCCATGCTTTTACAAATGGTATTCGTGATGAATCAATTACAGATAAAGTAGTTATTGATAAAAAGTCTGGTATAAAAGACGGAGCAGTTTTAATATCTGGCGGCACGGCAGCAGCAACAAGAACAATAGGAATGCTGGATACTTTAGGGTATCATAATATTCACCTATTTGGTTTTGATTGTAGTATACCTAATGTAACAGAGGAACAAAAGGAATTGAAAGACGAGGCAGGTAATCCTAAATATATACATGTAGAAACAGGTGGTAAAAAATTCTTTACAACTGGTGAACTATTAGCACTTGCTCAAGACTTAGAAAAAATGTGGGAAGAACACGCACTACAATTAAACATTAGATATTATGGTAAAGACAGTTTAGTTGCTCAACTATGGGAACAATCTTTCTACAAAAATAAATATAGAACTTTTGCGGAGGAAGAATGCCAGAGTTAAAGGAGAAGCAAGAAAAGTTTTGTCAGCATTATGTTGTTAGTCGTAATGCTACTAAATCAGCAGAGGCAGCAGGATACAGTGAACGCTCTGCTTACAATCAAGGATACAACTTACTACAACGTGAGGATGTCAAGGAAAGAATTAAGGAGTTAGAAGGTGAGTTTACTACGGACGTTGATGTCATTGAGGAACTGGAGAAACAATATGAGGCAGCCAAGTCTCAGGGACACGGGCAGACTGCGCTTAAAGCACTTGAACTATTGTCAAGAGTTAGGGGTAATAACGCCGAAGATGAAAGCTCAGATGACATTGATTCTCTTGAAGGAGAGATACGAGGAGCAATGCAGGTTATCGGAAAAGAAAAGATTTACGAACTACTTATGGAAACCTTTCCAGAGGATTTTCAAGACGAGGAAATAGAAGATGAAGATTGAAATTATACTATTAGCTTTGTGTCTTGTACCTCTATGCTGGCTGTTATATGATGTACGTTCATTCAGAAAACAAATACAGGCATGGATTAATGAAGATAAAGACAAATAAGACTGCATTTGTAACAGGCATCACAGGACAAGATGGAGGCTACCTAGCAGAGCTTTTGCTTGATATGGGATATGATGTACACGCATTGAGAAGACGCTCTGCTGGGGCAAATATGAGGCGTATAGAGCATATTCTAAATCATCCTAACCTTTCCCTACATTATGGTGATTTGACAGACACAGGATGTCTTATGAAGCTGTTCGCAACCTATCAATTTGACGAGGTATATAACTTAGGCGCACAGTCACATGTCCGTGTATCGTTTGATATACCAGAATATACAGCCGATGTTGATGGTCTTGGTACTCTCAGGCTGTTAGAATGTATGCGTACACTAGACATGTTAGAGACAACACGATTCTATCAGGCATCTACTTCTGAACTATACGGCAAAGTACAAGAAGTTCCACAGACAGAGACAACACCATTCTATCCTCGCTCACCTTATGGCGTTGCTAAGTTGTTCTCTTACTGGACAGTTAGGAATTATCGTGAAGCCTATGGTCTACATGGTTCTAATGGTATATTATTTAACCACGAGTCACCTTGGCGTGGTGATGAGTTTGTTACACAAAAGATTGTTAAGGGCGTAGCAGATGTTATATCAGGAAAGAAAGATAAGATTAGTTTAGGTAACTTAGATGCTCAACGTGATTGGGGACATGCAAAAGATTATGTAGAAGGTATGTATAAAATGGTGCAGCATGAACATGGCGATGACTATGTATTAGCTACAGGTGAGATGCACTCTGTTCGTGAGTTAGTAGAACTATGTTTTAAAAAGATAGACTTTATAAATATACGTTGGGAAGGTGAAGGAGTTGATGAGAAAGGTTATGACCACTACGATAACCTTGTTGTAGATATTAACCCTGAGTTTTACAGACCATCAGAAGTTGACCAACTATTAGGCGATGCCTCAAAAGCAAAAAAGGTGCTTGGATGGAAACCCAAATACACCTTTGAGACTATGATTCAAGAAATGATTGATGCTGTTTAGTAAAAACCAAACCCACCGAAAAAACTACTAGCTGCGTTTACCATTGGATTTTTAATTGGTTCTGGTGCTTGGTATTGACCTGCAGTAAATGGAGTACCCATACTAAAGTTAGGCATTTGTCTATTCATAAAGTTGTAAGATATGCCTCCTAATCCACCATAAGGATTCATAAACATACCCATAGGACCATACCCCATAGGATTAAAAGGTTGTGCCATCATACCCATAGGTTGTTGATAAAAGCTAGGCATCTGTTGTCTAGGAGAAAACTCACCCTTACCTCGTGAAGGATTAAATGTAGCGGCTTCTTGAGGTGGTGGAGTAGGTTGAGCAACACTAGCCAACCCACTGCTGTCAGATTTAAACTGATTCCTGTATGCAACAGGGTCAAAAGAAGAAGACTCATTAGTCATTGTTCTAATAATTGACGGTGCTACACCTGCCTCATACAATGCACCTGCTGCTTTAGCAGACTCAGGCACATATGGTTCAGGTGCTTTAGAAAAAGATGTACTTAACCCACCCGTAGAACTAAAATCTGGAGTATATTGAACATTCTGTCCTGTTGAAATTGCTTGGTCAATTGCATTTTGAAGTGCAGGAGGCTTAACATTCTTTGTCATGCTCATTTGCTTTGCTTGTTCCGGTGTCATAACATTTGTTGATGCACCCATCATTGCTCTTCCCATTGTACCTACTCCTACTTTCTAAAAGCACCTATTGATTTAACACCAAAGCTTGCGCCGATTGATACAAGGATTCCCCAGCTTAACCACTCTGGACAATCCTCTCTTAAAAATCTAAAACCTTCTGCTATGTATGGCTGTGCTGGTGGATAGAAACATGCACATAGCATCCCGACGAAAAAAATCGTCCACAACTCGTCTTTCCACGAGTCTGCTGAAGCAGTCATAGCTTTCTCTTCCCAAGCTGATTCACTGGCTGCATGTTTAGCTGCGCCCTCTAGCTTTGCAAGCTCTAGTCTTTGCTTTGCTTCTGCTTTCTTTTGTCTACCTTCTAACCACGTACCAGCTAGTCCTGCGATTGGTCCTAGTAATCCTTGTAACATTATTCGTCTTCTCCTGTCTCCATCATTTGTGCAAGCTTGTAGGCTCTTCGTTTGACTTGGCTTGCCCATCTTGAGTCGAGCATTTCCATCGCTGCTTTTTTGTAGTCTCCATCTTCCAAAGCTCCCCACATATTTGAAAAGGCAGATAGACGAGGTATCCCAAGATTAAAAGCCATATCAAGAAGAACCCTAATGCGTACCTCACTAAGCCCCACAACAAAAGGAAACTTTCTAACAAGCTCTCGCTCAACAATCTCAATATCGTTCTTACATAGAAAACGGGCTTCGTCTTCAGTAATACCACGGTCATCAAGATTACGCCCAATTCCAATCGTGAGATGCCCAGCTGTACATCTGTAAGGTTTAAGTTCCAACCCTTCGTGATAGATGATAAGGTCAATTAGTTTCTCCTTGTTATACTCCATGTTAAATCCTTTATTCTGTAGGCATTAAAGAAAGACCTATCATGTCTCTTCTTAATTTTTCTAATGTTCTAAAATCTAAAGCTGGTCTAGTAACATCTAAGTAATCCCCAAAAGGTATAGGGTCAGGGCTAAATTTATTTTCATTAGCTTGATTTATTATTGCATAAGTTCCCTCGTCTTTAGGCATCCTCCTACCAGTAGTTAAACCATTATCAAATTCTTCGTAAAAATCTCTTTCCCCAAAAATTGTTCTATAATCTTGAATAATACTATTTAGACGTTGCATTGTTTCAAACTTTCTTTTCTGTGAATCGTAGTACATCATCGTAAGTTCATCAGGGTCATTTAGATTAGGGTCTTTCATTAAAGTGCTTCTAAATTTACCTATAGAATTTTTAGTTTCTTTAACAATAGGTGCTACATTAAAAGCTAGACCAGCAGTAATATCTAAGTAATCTCTTTTAAGACCCATTGCTGCTGGCATGTCTATTTCATATTCTTTGTAAGTAGCTCCAAATTTTTTAAGTGCTTCTCTACCTATGCCCTCTTGTTTAGCCTGACTTTCATAAAAATCATTTCTTCTTATAATATAATCTACAAATCCTGGTGTAAATGTTTTAGCAAGAGGTGCTAGTCTGTCTGCTAGTCCATCGTTTAACGCTCCTTCAACTAAGCTATCCCCATACTGACCGGGGGCAATCGCTGTAACTAAAGCTTCAGTAACCATAGAAGGTGCTAAGAAAGGACCAAACACTTGGTCAAGTGTACTTAGTGCTAACTTATCTGTTTCATATGCAATAGCATCATCATCCATAATACCATTAGCAATTAAAGCATGTGCTGTTTGTGCGCCTGTTTTTAAATAACTAAAAGGGTCAATCGGACCTAAATTAAAATACTTAACACCTAGATGATTATTTTTATCTTTAGTAATAGGAGATAAATAAATTTTATCTTGATTAAACTCCCAATCTTTACCTATATTTTCTAAAGCTTCTGCTTGGTCATCAGTTATACCATTAGCAATTCTTGATTTTTCTGAGAAGTATAATGGAGCATAACCCATAGTGGTAAAGCCAGCTAAACGCTTTGCCCCTTCTTTCATAAGAGTAGCATCACCACTGGCAAGGTCTTGCACACTATACTTAACTAAATTTTTAGTGACACGAGTCATTTCTGCAGGGAAAGCCATAAAGTCACCCACAGGCATAGCACGTAAATTTTTAAATGCTTTAGGAACTAAATTATAATTAGGCATCATGTCCCGTGTTCGTTGAGCAGCAGCATCTTTAATCACTTCAATAGGCTGGTCTTTATATTTAGGACTTTTCTTTAATGCAGCTAAAGTTTTTTCATAGTGAGCAATTTTAAAAATATCATCTTCAGCTTGATAAAGTTCGGTAACTTTTTTAGGTATGACTTTAGCTGCTCCTAATACTTTATTCTCATCTTTTGAAATACTAGACAACAAAGCTGCATCAGGGTCTTTGGCATATTTCTTTAAGTTATTCTTAATAACATTTTGTTGAACACCACTACCAATAATACCTAACTCAGTATACTCAGCAAGCCTTTCACCTAGTTCTTTATTAGTTTTATTTGCTAACATATTAAAAGTAGTGCTTAAACTTTTCATACCTCCTTTTCCTATAAAAGGAATCATACCATTAGCAGCCATAAGAATAGCGTTACCCATTATATTTCTACCATGTGTAGAAGGATTAGCAATTGTTTTCATTGCTTGAGATACACCTTTTGATTTAGCAAATGCTTGACCTAAAAAAGAATCAGACTGAATTACATTTAATCCCTCTTCAATAGCATTTTTATAAGCCTTAGTAGCATAAACATTTTCAAGAGGATTAGTTACTGACCCCGTCTTAGCCCCAAATATTTTAGATAATCTATTACTTCCTACTTGAGTAAGGTCAGACAAACCCTCAACAGTTTCATTACCAAACTTACTCTTTAGATGTTTAGCTGTACCTGCTAAGAACTTTTGTTCTGCAGTAATGCGTGATAAATTACCTACAGTTTTAACATAATTTTTAAAAGGGTCTTTAACCTCACCTAACAATGCCCTAATATTACCAGACTCTGTAAGAAGTTCGCTACGTTCTCGTCCACTTTTAACAGTAGTAAAGTTTCCAAACTTAGTAATGTTTTCTAAACTTTCAGCCATAGCATCATCAGACTCAGCACGTAACATTTTTCTAAGAGTTATAAGAGCTTCATCAGAAGACTGACCTGTCATTTTAACAATATCATTTAAGGCTGCACCAAACACTCCTTGTTCATCTTTACCATCCTTAACAAAAGATTTAAACTTTCCTAATATATCTTTTTTAAAAGAAGCATCATCAAAAAAATCATAACTACGTGTTACATAAGTTCCTAAACCTTTATCAATAGTAGCACCAAACTTACCTTTAATTCCACTTGAACGAGCCTCTTTACTTAAAGAATCAATGTTGTCACGCATTTCAGAAATAATTTCTTTTGTTTTAGGCTTTAAAGAGTTTAAGGCAGCAGTGTCTCCTTTAAGAGCTTTATCCATTATTTTGTTAGGAATACTTTTACCACCATACTCTTCACGAGCAACTCTGCCTAAATCAGCTGCTAAACCTTCAGCACGTATAATACCTGCTTCAGTCCCTTTTGAAACTTTAACTAAAAGAGAAAGCATAGTATCATCAGTTCCTAAACGTGAACTAAAGTAAGCACCTAAACTAGGTAGTTTATTTAAGTAAGGTAATTCTTTTACAGCCTCTTTTATAGGTTTAAATCCAGTAGATGCAGCAGCGGCTATAGGTTTTTTATAAGCTGCTGCTAAAGTAAACATTCCAAAAGGAACAGCAATCCCAAGATTACCTATAAAAGATTTAAGAAGAGCTTCGGCTTCGCTGTCATCAGGATTAACATACAATCTCTCAAGATACTCTGTAGATTCTGGGAACATATCTACTAGCATATTAACAATACCGTCTTCAGGTCTGTCTATAAGAGTAGTAGCTCCTGCCAGAGCAACACCTTTTTTTCCTGCTTCAGTTACTTTTTGTTTTGCCCTAGCTTTAGAAACAGCTTTTCGTCTAGCCTCTCTATTTAGGTTTTTATATTTTTGTGTTATTAAAGATTTACTTCCCGGCTTTGTAACTTTTTTAGCACTAGTCAAACCTCGAACAGTTTTTGCTGCAAAACCTGCTCCCTTAAGAAGTAAACCACCACCTGCAATATAAGAACCTATAGTACCTGTAATGTCTTCTGCTGCTCCTAAATAGCTATCACCATGATAAGGGTCAAATATTTCATTACCAAACTCTTGAAGTCTTTCAGGCAATAACTCAGCTACAGTTTCTCCTACATCTGACGCATATCCTCCAGTAACTAAATCTGCTAAAGTACCTACACCTTCACCAACCTCACCTACAAATCTACCTACTGTACGTATAGGAGCAGCAACAGGTGTAAAATCTCCTATAGCTCTAAAATCTGTTTCACCTGCTTTTTTAGCATCTTCAAATTTATAATAAGCGTCAGCATAATCTTGCAAGTCCATTCCTTTAGACTTTACAAAATCTTCCATATCATCTTGTGATGCAATATTACCAAGCTCTATTAAATCTTCAGCTTCTTTAAAGGCATCTTGAAATGTCTGTGACCTATAACTTACTACCATTTATAAACCTTTTACATTTTACGAAACAGGAGGTGGGATAAACTGACCTTGATTGCCTTGATTGCTACCAGCACCACCGCCACCACCAGTACCGCTGCCGCCACCAGTAACTACATTAGGCAATAAACCTTTTTTTCTCATCTCATCTCTAAGTTTTTGAGCTAATGCTTCAACGTAAGCTTGATTACGAGTATTATCATCTTTAATTTGAAGTGCGTCAATATCCTCTAATACATCTGTAGCAAGTTTACCTACTTTTATTCCTTCTTTTTCTAATTGATTTTGTGAGAAACTTTTGCCCATGCCTTGTGTTGCTAATTCAAGCGCACCTAACACAACTGTAGGACTTGCATCAGGAGCTTCTAAAACATCTGGTATTAAATCTTGAATACTACCAAGTGCAGTAATTTTTGTTAAAGCATTTTTAATACCTTGCGCTCTTTCTTCGGCAGGTAGTTTATTAATTTCAGCTTTAAGCGCAGCTATTTCTTTTTTAGATGTGCCTAAGTTTCTAATTAAATCATTATCAATTTCTGCAAGAGGTTTTGACATAATCTCAACACCTAATGCAGCTACATCAAAACCACCTTGTGAACGAGCAGCTTTTATCTGTTCTTGTATTTCTGCTTCTCTAGCTTCTTTATCGAATTTATCCTCACCAATAAGTTTAGCAAGTTCTGCATATGCTGCAAGACCTTGTTTCTGTGCTTCGGTTGTTCCTAATCCCCCGAAACGTTCACCTAAATCTTGAATAACAGTTTCATATGGCGATAATTGTGGAGGCTGTTGACCACCGGAAGGCGGTTGTTGACCACCGGAAGGCGGTTGTTGACCACTACCACCAGTTTGAACTAATCCAGAAGGAGGTAACTGAAACGGAGCAGGTTTTACTTTTTGTGAACCGGGTGAGGGGCGACCTCCAAATGAAGACGGAGGTTTAGCTAAGTTTTGACTTTCTGCTTGTAGTGTAGCATTAATTTTATCTAATTTATTTTTTAGCTGTATCGAACCCGCAGGGACTCTATTTCTTTTTGTACTGGCGTTTAATGTTTTTATTTCAGCCTCTAATTTTTTCTTTTCTTCTAATAGTGCTTGTATTTGACCGCCTGATAAAGCTTGGATAGCACCATTTAAACCTCTATTACCTATATTACCACCTTGATTAAAGAAACCAAGACCACGACCAAGACCAGCTGCAGTAGTAACACCACCCACGGCTTGTTGGAATCTTGAAGGTTGTGCTTGCATTCCTTGTATATAACCAGATGGAACACCAAAAGCCATACCAGCATATCTTTCTAGCTGCTGCATTGGGTATTCTCTAGCTTCTCTAAAATCACCATAAGCTACATCGGCACGTTCTTGTCCAAGACCACGTTGTGCCTCACCAACACCAGATAAATATCCAAGCTCACGATAACCTTGACCAAGAGCCTGTTGACCAAGTGAACCATATTGTCCAGACAACGCACCTAGTCCACCACCTAGTTGACCAAATTGTCCTGCAAGTGAACCATACTGCCCACCTAAACTACCAAAACCAGCACCAGCTTGACGTAGTTGTTCAGCCATGCTACCATAACCACCAACACCAAGTTGTTGTCTAGCACTAGCAAGTCCTGCAAGACCAGCACCAAGTTGTTGCTCTCTTGCTCTTTGTCTTTCAGCTTGAGTTAAACCTATCTGTTGTTGTTGTGCTGCAGTTTGTAATGCTTGTTGATAAGCAGCTTGTGACCCACGAGTTTGTATATCTGATAATCTTTTAGCTAAATCAGAAGCAGCTTGTGACTCAAGAATAGCTTGACGAGAACCACCAAATGCACCCATGCCAGCAGACTTAGCTGCGATAGCTTGTGCAGTTTGTAAAGCATCTTGTCTTGCTTGAGCTTTTTCAATATCAACTACAGCCTGTTGATATGGGTCCATATACTCTTGTATATCTTCACCTGTTAAAGCAAATCTACCTATCTCATCTCTGCCAATATCACGAGCAGCAGCACGTTGACGCAAACCAGACTCACCTAATAAACGACCAGCACCTGTAAGTTGCTCTTGTATACCAGAAATAGGACGTAAAGCTTCACCATACAAAGCTTCTTGTGTACCAAATAAACGAGGAGCTTCGGCTAATGCACCAGCTTGTTGACCAAGAGCTTGACCTGTTTGCCCAAGATAACTATAAGCTGGCGAATAATAAGCAGCAGAAGATGTAAGACCGGGGGCTGTTGCAGCAAGACCATATTGCCCAGCCATTTGTTGAATACCTTGTTGTGCAGCTAATTCTTGTGGTGTAAATCCTACAATACGCTCGCCCGGATATGCTTGATAAGGAGCATCTACTTGTCCTTTAGCACGACTAAGAACATCTCTAACATATGGTTGTAATGTAGGTGCAATATCCTGTTGTTTACTGCCGCCTCCACCGCCGCCACTATAACAAACATGAGAGTTAAGTTTTTTATTTAGAAACTTATCTTCTGTTTCTATTTCTAAACCTAACAAATCTTCAAAAGTATTTTTATTTTCTATTATAATCATAATATATTATTCCATTGTTATTGTAAACAGTGTCTGTTCATTGCAACCATATTTAGGCATTATTTTTTTCCAACCTTTTCTGCCCATAGCACTAATCTTATTACAGTTAAAGTTTTTTGCTATTTCTTTGTAGCAGTCTAACATATATTGATAGTCTACTTTCTTACCTTTCATTCCTGTTGTTATACACACATGTAAATAACAATTTAAATCAAAAGGTGTCACACATGTAATAAAAATAGAATTTAATTCATTATCTTCTAATACACAAAATAACTGCCACTGATTAGTTTTTAGTCTATGATATGTTCCAAAAATATTGTAGTCATTATCATCTACTTTATCTATAGCTTGTTGTATTAATACAGCGAATAAATCCCAATGCTTATCTATATCAGTATGTGGTATTTGAAAATATTCTTTTGCCATTAAGTAAGTCGGCTAAGTTCTTTAGCCCCATCAACCTGTTTGGGCTGTGCCTCCTTACCATATACTTTCTCTCTCAAAGCTAATCTAAATTCATCTAGTTTTTCTGCACCAGCATCAGAAGAACCATTGCCTAATGCTGCTACTGTAAATGCATCCATAACATATTCGTCAGGACTTAACATTGCTTGTTTAATTTGTGGGTCGCCCACAACTTCAAATGATACATTGTCTGACATACCATCACCTTCTGGTGCTTCTACCATTCCAGAAAACATTCCTGTATCACCACCTTGTGCCATATAAGTTGCAGGTACATCTCCCATACTTCCACCTTCAGCAGCCATGCCGCCAAACTGTGCAGGTATTTGTACAGGTGAATAGCTAAAGAACTGAGGTGTAGCACCTCCTTGTCTAATGTATCTATCTATATCTTCTTTAGAAGCTGTCTGTGTCATTTGTGTAGCTGGAACTGTAGTAGGTGGAGCAACACCTTTTGGACCAGCAGGAACATCAAACATTGCAGGTGATGTTGCGGCTGCAGCTAATCCTGTAGCAACACCTCTTTTTAATGCTTGGTTTGCAAAAGCTTCTTGACCAAGTTGTGTTGCTGCTGTTTCTGCTGCGCCTGTAAGCCCTGCATCTGTAATAGTTTTTGCTAATGCGTCAGAAGATGCATCACCTATAAGCCTAGAACCTGCTTGTTGACTAAGACCGCTTGCTCCCACATTTGCTGTACCAGCCCCTATTGCACCTTCTTTAACACCTGTTGTTACAGCACCTGAAGCAGCCTTATCTAAACCTCCTGTTAAACCAGCAGTTAATCCACTAGCAAGACCAGACATTAATATTTCTTCTCTATTACCACCAATTAAAGCTGTGCCAGTAGCAGCACCAGCACCAGCAGCAAGCGCACCTATTCCACCAGTTGTAGCAGCCCCTAAACCTGCACCACCTAAAGCAACAGGTACAGCAAATGGAGCAGCAACAGCAAGAAGAGCAGGAAGTAAGTCTTTAATTTTAAAAGCTTCTGGCAAACCAGTAACAGGATTCTGTGTTAAACCTCCCGGTCCTGCTAGTGCATCCAGTGTTTTAAGTTCCATAGGATTAACATGCACTAACGTATTATCACCCATACGTCCCTTCATAGCAGCTAATCCCATTAGCCCTGACATTGGTGCGTTCATATTTTGTCCATAAGCCATACTATTTTTCCTTGTTAATTATCTTATTATACAATATATTATTGAAATATACCAGCCCGTTAATTAAAATCTACCCAGCCTGTGCCGCTTACATACCCTCTATACTTACCAGCACTAGCTGCAAAAGCTACATCACCATTAGCAGGACGACCTATTTCACTTACAGATACTACTGTGTATATCTTTGTAGAAGGCTTTCCATCTACTTGTGCATCTCTTGTATCTAGTTCACGAGCAAGCTCATTACCCCAACTACGCAAACTATCATACAAATCTATAATACTTTTTGGTGTAAAGTATGTAGAAAATCTAGGATAGTTAGCCATCTATCTTTCTCCATCAGCTTGCATTGACATACGAACACCGCCCCAACGCCAGCCACCAGTATTAGTGCCAGATACTTTTACAGTTGCTGCCCTTCCTCTAGCTCTCATATTAACTTTGTTTGTATTTTGTCCTATAATAAATGGTCCTTTTTCTTTTTTAGTACCAGCAGGATAATCACGTACTGTTACAAATAAATTTACTTGTTGACCTGCATCAAATGTATAATCTGGTATAAGTTTATCTATAAACATAAGTTGTTTACCTGTGTCTAAATCAAACTCTGAAGACTCTAAGAATGATGTAAGCTCTTGTCCATCCCCTGTATAAACATTTTCAGGCTCATTACTCCATACATACATATCACCTGTAGCAGAAGTTTGACCTGTCATTAAAGTTGTTCTATATACATTTCTATCTTGGAATGTAGATGTAAAACCATCTTCAAATAATTTACCATAAACCCATGTACGTTCTTCTGTATTATAAATTACATACGCATTAGGCTCTGGACTAGCTGCCAAGGGATAGAGCCAAATGATTTCTTTAAATTCTGAATTAATACCTGCATAAACTTTCTCTTGGTTAGTTGTGTTAAAATCTTCAAATAGTTTTCTTCTTATTGTACAAGGCATTGTTTGAACACGACCATCATAAGCAAAGAAATTATTTTGCCCCATCCAATAAGACACACCATCATAATCAATAGCAGCATGTGGACCAATCAAACCACAGTTAGAACCTACCTGTGTAAAACTAAATATAAAAGGTGGACCAACAAATTGTTGAATATACATTGCATTGTCTGTCCATATGTTAATAGCATTCCTAGAACGAATAGCACCTACAATCTTAGCACCTTCAGTAAGAACAACCTCACCAGAAGTAGTATTAATAGATGGTGTCCAGTTTGCAAAGTCTTCTTGGTCAGACCAACGAACAACCATATTATCAATAGGTGCAGCAGCAGAAGCAGCAAAAGATTTAGTACCATAACATACTACATGTCTATCATTAGGTGATACAAGGAATGTATTAGCTGATGGAGAAGCAGTTACAACAACAGCCCTAGTTGGAATCACAGATAAACTAATATCAAGATGTAAAAGATTATCACCTCTACGTAAAGCAAGAAGGTCTTCACCCCAAGTATCTAGTGACCATTGATTTGCTAAAAATGTAATAGCAGATTCAGATGCAGGGTCATTCCATCCCCTTGCTCCACTAACAGAAACACCCGCATTAAAAACACCTGCCCCATAACCTAATCCTTGAATATCATCTGATTGTTGCGTATCTAAAAGAAAATTAATAGACCCTGTAGTACCTTGATTAGAACTTGCGCTTTCAGCGGTAACACTCACATCAACAAAAAAATGATTAGAGCCTTCTACACTTACAGCAGTTTTAGTTCCATTAATATTAATGTTACCGCCAAGACTTACATTAACATCAGTAAATAATATTCTATCATTAACAGATACAGAGTGAGCGTTAGAGCTAACTTTAACTAACGTGCTATTAGTAAATGTTTGAAAGTTACCATTAACACTAACTATAGATACAATAGGTGTTACATCATAAAAGGTTTCATTTTGAACAGTATACAGTTGTATGTTAGTTCCAAAAGCTTGATAAGGTCTTGAGTTATTATCTGTCCAAGTTAGTAAATCACGAGCAATACCATTAATATCTGTATCACTAAACTTTTGATATCCTCTAAGATTTTCTGGTCTGCCTTCCCGAAAACGTACACGATTACCGTCATACCATTTACCCTCTTCAGAGTATTGGGTAGACTCCCTATGAAAACCGGGAGCAAAATCTAATTTTATTAATTGTGATGTCAT
>CETF01002013.1_pt1 | contig 37307 bp, 32 predicted proteins | sample 326991 | NCBI WGS metagenome assembly CETF01 (sample SAMEA2622331, study PRJEB7988) | marine metagenome | biome: marine biome (ENVO:00000447); feature: surface water layer (ENVO:00002042); material: "saline water (ENVO:00002010), including plankton (ENVO:xxxxxxxx)" | depth 5 m | reverse complement strand
TAAAAATTTGATGCTAAGTTAATTTCATTTATTGTTTCTTGTATTTCAGCCAACCCAACAGGAAGCGTAAGGTCAAGACCGGCTTTAAATATTTTTTCCATACTACCAGACTTAAAAACAAGAACAGTAGGCACCATTCTAACCCTATACTTCTTTTTAGCTTGTGGCGCTTTTGATATATCAACTCTATAATATGATGCATCTTTTATTTGTTTCCAATCATTAAAACAATTAGCTTCGTTAAACTTTGCCCAAAACTCTACAACGATAGTTTCGTTATTGTCATCACCAAAAGCATTATCATCACCTATTGTATCTTCAAAATTACTATCGTCGATCCAATATTTTTCTGGCACATCTGACTGTGCGTGAGCTAATACGCTAAATAAAAGTAATATTAAAGTTCTCATTGATTTTTTCTTATTTCGTATAAACGTCCATCTATTTTTTCTAACTCTTCAAGTATTTTATCAACATCTTCCTGTGTGTCCATTATTGTTTGACGCACAAGTTCATCTTTTAAATCATATTCTGTTCTCGATATTACCGGCTCAGGAAGTTCCTTAGCGAGAGCTATATCAGATTTTAAAGTAAAATACATAGTGGCTAAAGATATTGCACCACCTATAATTATACCTATTGTCTTCAGATCAAGAGTTACTTTTGTGTTTTCCCCTATTTGCTGTGCCATTATCTAAATGTTATATTGATTCCAAGATTAGAGTTAAATATTTCTGAGTCCCAAAATTTAGTATATTCGCCTTCTACAAATATACCTATTGACTTAGTTACTTTCCAACCAAACATTAAACCTGCTTGATAATCGTCCCATTGTTCACCGCCTAATAAATCATTGTGACCTCCTTTACCCCAGCTGTTACGATGTAAATAACTAAAATCTTCATTGCCCTCTACATAACTATGATGAGGCATTATCCAATTACCATAAGCATGCAACCAAAAATTATTTTTATAGTGATAAAAATCAAATCCTATTATAGGCGCTATCTCAGCAAAAGGATCTAGCTCAGACCAAGCTTCTTGATTAAATCTATTCATTAACCCACCAAACACCTGATCTCTAAACTGTTGGTCAGTATAAGCTATTATGTCGCCTTGAGAATTTTTCCAAACATAGTTATAAAATTGTTGTCCTGTAATTAGATTATTATACTCAGTGAGTTCGTCTATAAAACCATATTCATAGCCTAGAGTCCACCATGGGTGTAGTGCATTCCCGTTAACATCCATTTCATTTAACCATATTTCAATTGGATTGTAACCGTAAGCTTTTTGATGGGTGCGGTATATAACACCTGCAGATATACTAAACTTATTACCTATAGGTAATCTAGCTCTTACTTCGCCAGAAGCATACTCAAAGCCAACATTACCTGATTCTCTTGTTTCATACTTAGCTATATGATAATTACCTGTGTGTCTTACAAATAAACGTTTGTTATCAAACTCATTACCATCAACTCTTTGTTTTTCCCAATGTAACAAATATTCTAATCCTTTTACTGCGGCTGTAGGTGCAGATAAACCTACATTGTTTTCTGTACCATTATAAAAGTTTGGTCGACTTTCATAACCGAACCTTGCTAGCTTACGTATACCAATACCAAATCTATAATTATAATCGTGGTATGTAGTTTGATCTACAACAAGTGGTATATCGTATAGATTATCTGGATTAGTTCTAACAAAATACTTTGGCTGCTCTAGCTTAGCGTTACTTACGTTACCTGCAGCATACACAGTTCCGTACTTAACAAAATCGTCATACAATGATTTAAAAAACTGACCATTAGTATTTATTGAAAACAATAATATGCTTAAAAACAATATAAGTTTTTTCATTTTTTTATAACTTTACGTTTTTTAACTACTTTTCTTTTAGTTTTTCTGGGCTGCGGTTTATTTTGTTTTGTTTCTTCACCTAATCCTATTTCCCAGTCTTGCCAACCACCAATTAATGCTAGTCTTTCCCAGGCTTCTAAGTCTGTATCAGTAGCTTTCACTATGTTATTCATTTTCTTTATACCTCTATCTATCGGCACATTTGTTAAAGCTGATACTACATTACCTGCTGCTAAGTAAGCTGGATTGTCTAATCCCCAACCACCGTTAATCATTTCATCTTTATCCCATTGATATGATCTTGCTGCTTGGTTTATTCTTGATAATTTAGCAGATATTGGTGGTGATATTTTAGTTAATTCATAACCTACTTTTTCAAGTTTAGGTTGTTTCTTTTCCATTTCGTCAAAGACTCGTATGATCGCATTTTTACCCACAGATACAGCCGCACCAGCAAAACCTGTTCCACGTAGTAACGAGTCAGCCATACCATTAGCGATACTAATATACTTATCTTTCTTTTCTTCGTCTTCTGGTTCTTCGTCATCAAATGCTAAGGCAAATATAGCTTGCTGTAAAGCGTTAAATATAAGGTTTTGCACTGTAGTGTAATATATAATTTTACTTATATTTGTTTTAGCATCACCTCTATTATTTTTGAGATCACGTATAGCTTTATCTGTAAGTCTTGCGTACTGAGCTGGTGTGTTAGCAAACGCTAATATCAAACGACCTAATGGTCCTGCTTGTTGCATTGATATACGATCTGGCCTTGCAGATTGCTGAGACTCTTCAGCATTTTCCCTAAAGTTTTCAAATGCCTGAGCTTCAGCTTCAGTTTTAGACATTCCTTGTTTCATTAAAGATTTTATCCTGTTTCTATAAAACGTAGCGCCACCTGATGCTATAGCAAAACTATCTGCTATTTGTGTGGGTGCAAAACCTAATTGCAACAATCTATTTACTACAGCTCTTGGTCCACCTTCTTTAGCCATGTTAGCAATGTCAGCTTCAGTTACGTTAAATCTTAAACCAGATCTTCTAGCTTTTAAAAAGTCAGAATTTATTAATGTCATAAAGTCTGACCAGTATTGTTTTTGATTTGCAAAAGCTCTAGCTGCTGCAAGCGGATTGTTGTCTGTAAAGTTTATAAAGTTTACAGAAGATATTGTTTGTAGTAATGCTGATCTAGTGTTGAAGAACATAATAGTACCAATACTACCTTGCAACCAGTCTGTAAATCTACCTGTTAAACTATCGTCAGAAAATGTTCTGTTACGACCTGTTTTCATACGTTGTAGCATATTTTCCATAGCTTTACGGTATGGTTTACCATATGCAGCCTCAAGCTTATTCATATTCTTTTCAGAGAATATAACATCTACATTATCTTGCCACTGCTGTAAGTATTTAGCTCTAACACCCGTGTTAATACTGCGCAATATATCTGTAGTAATACTACCAGCAGGCCAACCAGTTTGAGGACTAGCGTATTGATCACCTTTTTGTATAGCAATTATTTGATCCGCAAATACTTGTAATTCAGCATTGTCTTGAACATATTTAGTAAGATCTTTTAAATCTTGCTTGCTGATGCCAGGTACTTCTGTACCTTGTTTGTTCCATATATAAACACGTACTGCTTGCTCACGGGTATACGGTTCACCTATAACTTTTTTACGCAGATCTTTTGGTACTACACCTAATTGTTTTTTAAGAGCTCTATAATCTTGCATCATATTTAAACGAGCATTATCTATATCGTTCATTGCTCTAGCGTAAGGTTTTATTAAATGCTCTTTATACCAAGCCATTTGTGAATCACCAAGTTTACCTTTACTTAAGGTTTCATATAACAATCCTACAAAGTCTTGAGCTGAGTATGGTATACCTCTAAACACTCTACCACGCGATGCACCTGCTACTTCTGCTTTAACTTTTTTGTATTCTTTTTCCGACGCAATACCAGTTGTTTGCTCTAGTATATCGTTGAATCCTTTGTCCAAAGCCTCTGACTTACTGTGTTTAACATATGCTTGTCTTACTTTTGATTTAACATCTAGTACACTTAGAGCATCTTGTACTGCTTTAACATTTTTATAAGCATCATCTGCAAAATAAAAGTCATTGTAACCTTCAGCGGCTTTACCTACAACCCAACGAGCTTTAGCTTCAGGCGTACTGTTACCTAGACCTACAATATTTCTAAGTGGTATATCTAAACCTATTGCTTTTAAAAACTGGTGTATAGGTTCTGCGGCCGCTTGTGTTCTGGCTGTAAGAATAAACACGTTATCGTTACCAAACTTTCTATTACGAGCTACAGCTTTTTCAAACATAGGACCTTTAGCTCCTTTGGTAACTTTCTCAAACTCACTAAAATCAAACTCAGCACCTTGATCTAACAGATCTTCACCTTGTTTAGCAAACTGCTCAGCTGTCAATGTGCCTTTAGTTCCGTCTGGCATAGTGTATAGTACATTAGATTTAGTTGTAGCAAGTGTATCATCAAAGTCCCATACGCTTATACCTTTGTTAGGCGCATCAGCGTTACGTGAAAATCTAATAGCTTGATCTGATATAGACATAACAGCTATAGCTTCTTGCACTGGACTACCAGGAACTTGAGCCATAACTTCAAACTGCTGGTCAGGATCAAGAGCTTCGTAAGCTGTTAGTCTACCTGCTTTAACTACGTCTAAGTCTGCTATTGCAGGGAACATTTGTTTAGTAACAACGTCAACCATACCAAACTGATCAAACGTACCTGGGTCTTCTAATCTAATACCAGGCGGTAGTTTTTTGTTGTTTGATTTAGAAGCCTTTAATATACTAGGAGCTAACTTAGAAAACTCTTGTATTTGTTCTTTAGCTTGTTGTGGCGTAATGTAACCTATTAGTTGTTGATATATAAGTTTACCTTGCTCATTAACTACAGCTTTATTATTTTGCAAACTAGCAGGCACTTCTACATTATATCTTTGAGCGTCAGTTATACCGTCTCTAGTTCTAATGTTAGGATTTAAAGTAAAAAACTCATTATACTTTCTTATGTCTGATGAAGGTACTTTACTAAAATCACCTGTTTTAAACGCTTCGTCTAATGATTGTTTTAAATATGGATGTTCTTGCGCTTTAGCTTTCCAACCTTCATACACACCATCAACAACTGCTTGTGTAGGTTTACCTGTAACTTCCTGATAATAATTATCATCAGCCCATTGCAACCAATTGTTTACTATATTAGGATCACCTGTTTTAAATGCTTGCAAGGTACGCTTAGCCCAATTACCAAACTGATAAACATGTTCTTCCCAAGTGTTTTCTTTTGGTTTTAAATTTGTTTCTGTAGATATCACCGTAGCAAACTTTCTACCAAAACTAGTGTTAGCGTTTTGATTATATAAAAGTTCGCGTATAGGTATAATGTTTTTAGGATCAGCTTGAACAGCTTTAAATAAAGCGTCCAATACTAAACGTCTACCACGTTTTATAGAGTCTTTATTAGCTTCGTTCTTTTTCATGCTGGCTCTAGTCTGACTAGATGTTGCAGCATTTATATCTTTTACTTGTTCAGGCGACAACAATTGAACCGCTTGATCAATTTCTTTACGAACCACTTCAAGATCCATAACCTCGTTTGCTTCTAGCGCTTGATCTGTTTCTGGTATAAACTGTTGAGTTCTTTGTCTATTACCTATAAATCTAAAACCTCTACCTATAGCACCACTAGTTTTCCTACTACCAACAGCAGAATTACCAGCACCAGCTACATCACCAGGTTTTATAATTTTTGTAACATCTTTACCTAAGTATTTAGGTAATTCTACTGCTAAAAAATCTCTAAACTCTTGATTACCTTCCGGTGTAAAAGGAAGACGCCCACCAACTATAGTTTCTATTTCAGCATTAATACCTGTTTTAGGTTTAGCTTTAGCTTTACTAAACTTAGCACCAGCTCTAGCTCTTTCAGGTTTACTAGGTATAATATCTTCAACCATACGGTTTCTAATACTAGTATTAAATAATCCTCGTATAGTTTGACCTACTCTATCTCTGTAAATAGGTTTAACAGGTTTTTCTCTAATAAGATCTAAATAATCTTTTAATGTACCTGTTAGCTCACCATCTGTATACAGAGCGTTCATTACATTGTTAGGTATAAACGTAGCTTTACCAAAGTCATCTTTAGTCCTTGGTAGTCTAGCAAAATCACTAGCAGCATTGTCTATTAAGTATTGCTTTATACGAGTTAAACCTTCAGCATCTTTTTTAGAGTAGTTACGTTTCTTGTCGTATATAGTTTCTGGATTTACACCAAACATTTTACCATATATCTCTGCAACAGCAACAGGTACGTTTTTAGTTTGACCAAACCTTGTAATATCTTGACCTTCAAACGCTTTGCTAGTAGCATCTGATATTTGTTTTTCAGCTTCAGCTTTATTTTCTACACCTAAATTATTTAATACTGTATCGCTAAATATAGTTGTTTCGGTAGGTTTTCTTGGGCCTTTAGGTTTTTCAGTAACTTCAACATCTGTTTCCTCTGCTACAACGCCTCTAGCTTCTGTAACATCTTCTGTAAACTCTTCACCTAAAATTCTATTAGAAGCTTCAATAGCTCTAGCTGGTAAAAACTTATTTATGTAAGCCGCTAGCGGTACACCTGAGTCAGGATCATATTCGCTAATTAAATCTATTATACCACGCTGCCCTGTTTCTATTTCGTCTGTAAGTAGTTGTCTATCAAATCCAGGAGCTTCAGACCTACGCTCAACTAGCTTGCTAGTAATAGGTTTAAACTGTTCTATTATTTCAAACGATCCAGCTGTACCTTGCTGATCGTATATTTCTTGAACACGCTGTGAAGCCTCTTCAGATCTTGACTCTTTAATTATTTGCTCGTCGGCTTGTTGCTCTGCTTGTGGTATTAATTCACCCTCTGCGCCTTCTTGAGCTACGGCTTGTTGAGCTTTTGTTAGTACACCTTTTTCTAAACTTTTATTAAAGTCTTTTACAAAATTAACTACATCGCTACCTTTATTGAATTTTACTTTGACGCCGACTCTACCTAAAACCCTACGAAACCTGTCACCAAGCATAGTTGATATATCTTCGTTCAACTGTATATCACCTGTAGCTAAAGCGTCTGAAAATAAAGTTAAAGCTTCTTCCATTTGAATCTCTACTTTTTCATCTTTGTAAAGCTCCATCCGTTTTTTAAAGTTGCTATCTTTTATTTTGTTTACATCTATTTTATCTAGCTCTTTTAACAATGCATTACCTAGATTTATAGCGGCAGCAGGATTATTTTTTAAAGTACTGTCTAACACGTAGTGTAAAAATTCATGGCTAGCTACATTAACAGCTTTTTCATTTAAAGATTTTTCTCTGTTGATTATAATAGTGCCAGGACTATCTCCAGCACCAGGTATAAAAAATCCTTGTTCACCAGAAGCAGCTACTCTACCACCTTCAGCCACAAGATCAGGATTATCATTTAAGTATGTTTGTATTTCATCAGCATTAGCAAAATCAAGAACTTTAATATCGTCTCTTTTTTCAGCGGCAGCTCTTACATTAAACAAATTACTATAAAACTTTTCAGCTTCACTGCGTATATCAAATATGTTTTGAGACGCTACTTCTCTTTGTTGTTCTATAGTTTGTAATAAAACCTCTTTATCTTTCTGCGTAAACTCATCAGATGCTTCTATTTCATTTATTTTATCTGCAGAGCTTGTTAAAAAATCAGAATTAGTATTTAGTTCTTCTATCTGTGCATCAGATAAAGTTCCAGCTAAAGCATTGCTTTTGTCTATAATCTGAGTTAAATTAAATCTAAGTTCCTCTTGAGCTGTATTAATACCAGCTATATCTTCAGCTGTTAAATTTTTTCTAAACTTACTATTCTCTAAATCATTAAGATCTCTAATAATTTTAGATATAGCTTCGTTATCTTTATTAGTTCTAAGTTTTCTTGCAGCAGAGCCTACACCTGCGACACCTGCGCCACCAACTAATCCTTGAAGGTAATTTTCAATACCATCAGGTGAAGTTAAATAATCTAAAACTTTTACACTAACATCGTCAGCATTTAAACCTTGAGCAAGCCCTTCATTAAATATATCTAAACCACCTTGCAGGTATTCAGGTATAGCTTCTGCGTTTCCTACGTTTAACATAGAAAATAAACCTTTAGTTTTACCAGCTGGTAATTTATTAAAATACTCACCTACTTTTTTTATACCAATTCTTTCTAGACCAAATTGCAAAACTGCTATAGAGCTTGGTATTAATATTTCACCTTGACCAGAAGCAAACAGCTCTTCAGATGTTAACCCTAACGACTGAGCTTTAGTATCGTTAAAACTTTTTATAGCGTTAGCACCTATATCCGTAGCAAGACCAACACCACCTGTAGCAACAGACGTAGCCGCTGAAGTAGCAAATGCAGATATACCGTTAAGCGTAGCCGCCAAGCCAGTACCTACTTTAGATAATCCTTCTTTTTTACCTATGTCTGTAAATCCCAGCGTAGGTAAATTTAAACTATTAATATAATCGTACTGTTCGTTTGTTCTTTTAAAATAATCTCTATTAGCTTGTATAGCTCTTCTGCCAGCGTCTTCACCTAATATATTTAAAAAAACATTATCAGGTATTTGATTAGTAAACGCAGACAAAACGTAATTAGCCCTATCATCTACACCACTTAATTGAACCAACGAATTTACAGTCGTGCCATACAGACTAGCTGTTGTACTTATATCTTCAGCTTTTTCAGGTTTACCAAAAAGATCATTACCTTTATCTGATAAAAACTTTACTAAACCGCTAATGTCACCAGGGCTCATAGCTATAACTTGTTCTTCAACTTGTTTAGCACCTTCGTTTTCTATATCTTGTTCTACTTTTTTATATTGATCGGCTGTAACAGTAACACCTTCTAGCTCTATAGCGCCTAAACCTATAGCTCCATCATCAAACTGTATTCCTTCTAATTCTACAAAGTTGTCAGTCCACTTTGATCCCAATGAAGATTCTACCGGCTTGAAGCCCGTAACTTCCGGAGCTCCAGTGTCGTCTATTATCTCGGGTGCTGGCCCGGTTTTCGGTGTTACAGTTGCACCCTCTTCCGCAACACCGTTTGTCTTTCCCTCTTCTGGATCTGTTATTTCGTCTGTAATTCTGATAGCATCAGGAGTTTCCATTTCAAAAATATCTACCTCTTCAGCTGGAACATTAAAAATATCTTCGCCTAATTTATATTTAAACATAATATTTAATTTTGTTTTTGAAGTTCTCTTACATGACTATAGTCACCTGATATAGCGTACTTCAACTTAGCAATAGCCATATCTGGTTTAGTAACATCTATATCTATTTTACCTTCTCTTCCAGCAACATCTATTTTTATAATGTCTTGATCTACGTTACCTTCACTATCTTGAACTTGTAACACTTCGTTTGGTATAGCTAAGTCTTGTAGCATAAGGCTTATTTGATCAGCTACATTAGCGCCAGGTCCTGTAACAAAAGCACTGTAAATTTTTTCTTTACCTCCTTTTGTATCTATAAGTTCTTCAAAAGCTTCTAGCTTTAGTTCTGAGGTTTTAGGAGCTTTTACTTCTTCCGGCTTCTCAGCTTTTATAAAACCAACTTGATGTTGCTGTTGTACATAGTTTTTTAAGCCATAATCTATATACGCCTCAATAAACTTTTCTTCTTCTTCTTTGTTTAATAACTTACCATATTGAAACTGATTAGGATTTTCTTTATTAACTAGTATATTATTGTAAAAAGATATTTTATCTGTATTGCTAAGCGAAGCTGCGTCTGCTCTTAACGTTTGGTTTATTGGTTCGCTTTGATTTTTTAACATATCAATGTTAACTTGTTGAAATTTTATCGTGTTTCCTTTGTTATCTACTCTTGTTTGTACAGGTTGATTTTCGTAATACTTAGGATTTAAAATTTGTTTTTGAGGATCATTTGGATCATTAGTCATCGCAAGCTTAGCAGCTTCTGTGTAACTTTGAGTTTCGTCAGGTATAGAATTAAATACACCACCACTTTCAGGTCCAGCTAAATAGTTTTGTATTTGAGTGTAAGTGTATTGTCTATTACCTAATGTATAAGCAGGAACTAATTTACCATTTTCTTCAACTACATTGAAAGATCGAGCACCTTTTAATTGATCAGCCATTATTAATAACGCTTCTAAATCAGTAGTACCATCTTCCATTTCACCCGTTAAATAGTTTGGTACTTTTGTAGTTGATATATTGCCATTTTCGTCTCTAACCTGCATGCTAGCTAAATCTAATCCACCCATTTGACCTCTTTTATTTGCAGCTTCTATAAGATCTTCTGTCATTTCAACTAAACCAGCTAAACCATCTTTAGCCATAATAGGTAACTGCTCTATTTCAGCCATACGTTGTCTAGCCGCTACAGGGTTTTCACTTTTTCCGGTTTCTACCGCTATATTTAAATCACTATATTGATTTATATAATATTCAAAACCTTCTCCAAAGTTAAAAGCAGGGTTACCAGCTGTAACATCTCCATATCTACCTAGTATCTGTTGTTCTTTTTTTTCTGCGCCAGTGATTATATCGTTATTACGTTTAGCTACTTCTGCGTTTTGTTTTATAATACTTTTAGCAAGATCGTCACCAGTTTTAACTACACTCTTAATAAGATTTCTATAGTGCTGACCGCTTTGCGTGTCGATAAACTGTTGTGGATTTCTATAACTCATAATTAATCATTTGGATTGTTTGGTGTGTCTTTAGGTGCAAACGCTCCGCCTTTCGCCATAGTAGCTATACCTTGAGTAACACCTCCAATAGCAGCTGTTATCGCTCCAGTTCTGTCTGCTTGTGCTTGAGCTTCTCTACGTTCAGCTCCCGATAATTGCGCTGCAACTCTATCCATTTGAGCTGTTTCTCTTTGTTCTCTAACATTAAACTCAAACGTTCTACCGGCTACATTAGCTTGTTGTAGTCTTTGAGCTTCAGCCATTTTTAATTGACTTTCTTGCATTTCACCTTCAGCTTTTAATTTTTCATTAGCAGCTTCTTGCTGTTCAATGCTAGCTGAAACTCCTCTTTTACTTTGTAAAGCTGCTTGTGCAAGAGCAGTCGCGCCACCAGCGCTAGCACCTGTAGCTAACAAAGTATCTAACGTATTTGCTAAAGCAATGTCAGCTTCTTCAGCTTGAAACTCTGCGGCTTGAGTAGCAACACCAAGATTTTCATATGGATTTGTAATCATAGTAGAAAGATCTTCTACTTCGTCATATGGATTTATAATAGCTTGTCTATTATTTTCTAGGTTATCTAGTTTTCTTTGTAATCTTTGTTTTTCTGCAGCAGCTTTTCTTTCGGCACGTTTAGCAGCTGAAGCTCCAAATATACCACCAAGAACACTACCTCCTGCTGTCACTAAACCAGCTACAGCTAAAGGCGCTAATCCATATGTTAAACCTAACTCTGGATCTCCAAAAAATAGTATTTGTAATTGTTCTAATATTTGTTCCATAATTTTAATATGATGATTCTACATAGTCAGATGACACTGCAAATAATTCTTTTATACCTCCTACATCTGTTCCTGATGTAGCTTGATGCGTGTTGGCATCTATTGTCATGTCAGTAGAAACTTGAACAGTTGTAAAAAATCCTTTAATACCTGTCATTTCACTTCCAAATCTAACCTCACCAACAGTTGCCGTGCTGTTGTTTACTAAGTTAGCAAAATATTTATTTTCTTTTCTATCAAAACCAGCATGAAATCTATCAAAAGGAGGATTATTAGTTCCAAAAGCAGTAGCATAATCTGCTCTTAACACTTCTGTCGTAAGTGTAATTTCTGTTCGCTGAACAGCTGTAACGTTTTGATTTAAAGTTAAAGTTAATGTAAATGGATCCCAAGCTTGAACTGTAGTATTTGGTATAATTCCAGGACCAATAACCGGAGCACCTACTATTACTTGACCAGTCACGTTTGTGATTATTAATTGATTTGCAGCTACATTGTTCACAACTTCAGCAGAACATTCTACAACAACATACTCGCCCTCAAAATAACTTCTAACAGAATTAGTATTATCGCTATTTGTTACGTATTGAAAACCTCCACCACTAAAATCAAACTCGTTATCTGTAGAATCAGAAACAAATGAATTAACTCTCCAACCGCTACTTCCTTCGTAGTTAATTGTTTTAAAGTTTTTTACTAAACTTATATTAGGATTAAATACAAATTTTATGGTTGAGTTGTTATCTTTATCGTAAAATCTACCTCTATTTACAGGATTACCATTAACATCTGTTTCGCTGTAGTGTTGGTATAGCTTGTTATCTTTTAATGAATAAAATATATTACGTAAACTAAATATTTTGTCTGGATCGTAAGAATAAAAACTTGTCCAACCTAAAACTGACTCATCAAAAGAAAGAGTTTTAAATGTACTAACAGAAGCATTTATATTTGGTCTAGTTGAAACAACATACTGTTTGCTGTGCATATCCCAACCACCTATAATTCTTCCGGGTCCTGATATATCTATAGAGTTAAACTCATCTCTAAAGTAATCACGCATGCCATAATTAGATAACTCTGTTATACCGTCTTGTGATAACCTTAAAACAACATTTCTTCGTTTGTCGGTAAAATATTTTCTATAACCATACACAGCAAAGCTTTCTGGATTTTGACTTATACCATATTCACCAGCATAAGGCACTATTTGTCCTATAACTAGTTTTAATTGACTAACAGGAACACCACCACCTTCAGCAGTGTATATAGCATCTTTATCTATTAAAGCTTTATTAACTTTATTTTCTTGGAATATAATTAAGTTAGTATCTTCAGCATATAGTTTTTGTATAGTTCCTTTAGCTGGATCAACTGCTTTAGTTATTTCTTCTCCAACGGGAAACTCATTAGTATTGTTTACACCTGTTCTAGAGTTAAATATACCAGAGTAAATAAGAGAATTACCTCTAACATAACCAGCTGGATCAGGTTCTACGGCATAAGCTTTTACACCATAATCTACATTAGTATTGTTATACCCACCTCGTATTCTAGCTTCTTCAACAACCCACGATGCTGCTGTGTTGTAATTAGGATCAATTTGACTATATCCACCAATAGTTGCTGGTATACCTCTAGAACCATCATAAGCTGGAACATCAGCGCCCGAATTATCATTTATCTTCTTTAAAAGAAATGAGTTAAAAAATTTAACTTCAACTATCGCACCCATTTATAATCACCTATTTATTAAAGTTGTTACACTGCATTGTTTACTAATACAACGTTTGTAATATTTTTTTTTGTTTTTCAATTTGCTATCCAAGCACATATTAAAAGTTTATATTAAATGCATAACCTGAAGTGTTAATATTACTAACACTACCTTCCACATAACCTGATCCTCCATTAGCACAATCATCCCATACAGTTTCTGTAGCTTGGGCCCGTGATACAGAAGAGAAAAACCATTGCCTAGGGTTACTTCCACATGCAGTTGTAGTTGAAGCGTTTGTAAAATCTAAAGTTATTGTACCGAAAGTGGCTTCAGTTTGCAAATCGTTCCAGTCACCATCATAAACATAATATCCATTAGTTCCATTTACTGCAGGTTGATCATTAACCTCAACAACAACAACATCTAGTGGCCGCTCGCCATCAGGACCTGCATCTTCCATTTCAATTTGTTTTACTGAAGCTGGAACAGTACCAAACTTAACATTACACACGTATGTTTGCGCAGCACCACCACCGTCAGAACATTGAATAGTTACATCATAACCTGAAGTTGGATCAGCTGGAATAGTATTTATAACTTCTAAATTACAAGAAGATATACTAGAAGTAGCACTAGTTGTTAATTGAAAATAGTTTTGACTTGAAACATTAGTAGTGCCATTTAAAACACTAAGTATAGTCCAAGTTAATTCTTCACCCGAAGTAGCAGGACCTGATCCGTTTTTAGATTTCATTGCTTTTACCAAACCGTAACCACTAGCTGGAACAGCCTGTATGCCTAAATTTTCTGTAGCAGGTAAAGGAGTTGTACCGTTGCTTTCAAATAACGATACAGTTATATTTGATAAATTAGCGGTTTTTTCTATAATTGTTGTTGTAGCTGGATTTACACCATCATTTAATGTTACATTGAAAGTAAAAGTAAAGTTTCTAACGTTAGCGTCTGCTCCATAGTAAATATTATTAGTAAAATCACTAGTCACTTGAACATTAAATTCTTTATCAGTCGCGGTGTCTACAGGGTTTGTGAGAGTAAAGTATGGAGAAGGTATACTATGTACTTCGGTTCCAGCTGCGTTTTTAACAGAAGTTAAAGTCACAATGATACCATCTCCATCACCAGCTCCGGCATTATAAACAGTTGGATCATATTCTACTCCAAAGCTATCTACTATTTCAAAGTTAGAAGCAAGAATATCACTACCAGTGCTTATGTTTTCTTGAAATGGAGTAGTGTTGAAACTATCAAACCTAGCCGTAGCGGTAGTAGGAGCGTTTGAGACAGCGTTATTTAAATCTGATATAATGCCTGATGAAGATGTTTCCCAGTATATATCTAACCTAGATACAGTCGGAGCTGTTTCAAGTATGGCTAAATTTTCTATTTTATTGTAATCATTAATTGTTTTAGTATTAAAAACACCAAATTGAAAATTAGCATCTTGCGATGTAACAAACTCACCTACAAAAGGGTTTGAGTCTGCTTTGTAAAAAGCACTAAATGGACTTGTGGGATCTGTTATAGGAACAACAGTAGTACCTTGCGTAAACTGCAGCACGTCAAACAAGTCGAATAAATCTTCAATAGCATTGGTTGTAAATGATTGTCTTTGCGGGTAAAATTGTTCGTTACCCGTATTGCTATAGTTAGCTGTATTGTTAGCAACTCTACCAAATAATATGACTGAACTTCTAAAAGTTTTATCTTGAGGTCCAACTTCACTTAAATCTCTAGGTACTTTATTAATATTATCGTTGATTAGTGTTACAAATGATGTATTTGCATTTATTGGAGCTACAGATGTAGGTGGAGCTGAAGTTGAATAATCAAACGGATTATCTTGCATAACTCCAGCTGTGTATACATTATAATACTCTTGCTCTGTTTGCTTTACAACTATTTTGTATGTGTACCACCCTAGCGGATTGTAATCAGTACTTGTTATATCACCATTGTATATACCAGGCCAAAAATTTCCACTACCAGTAATTTCACTATTAAAAGACATTTTAAGTGAATTACCTGGCCACTTATGTATACCGTTAGCTAAATTACTATTATCAGGATATGGAGAATACACGGTATCACCTGAGTAAGCTATATCATTTATAGTTACAACGTCATTGTTATTAGAAAGTATAACACTAGATTGTCTACCATATCTATCAGAAAGAACAACACCAACTTGATATGTTCTGTTTGTTTTAACAGAGCTGCTTGGATATTCTATAATTCCTGTTTTATCTGTATCTTCACCTATGGTTGCAAAAGTCAATGTAGTTCCTGTAATAACTCCAGTTTGATTTTTGTTTAATGTTAGAAGAGGAGCGGCGTAGCTTACAACCAATGTATCTGCAGCTATACCTGCACCTGTAACTTGCTGACCTACTAAAGGAGTAAAACCAGTTGATAAGTTTGTAAGATTTACTGTAGTAGCAGTTATAAACGCACCATCAGTATCGGCTGTACCAGTGTTTAAATCAAAAGCCTCTTTCTCTCCAACACTTACATAGTAATCAATAGAGGCTGGAGGCGTGTGTTTGTTTTGATAATTACCGTAAACAACTCTATTACTTACAATTTCTTGAGATAAAGCTTTAACAGGAGTTTTATCGTACACTCTAATTAAATCTGCTTCAGGTAGAGTTTTAAAAGGTTCTTTGTTTATGTACGTATATGTATATGTACTTGAACTAGCAGCTTGAGAAGCTATGGTGTCTATAGGTACAGTTTCAACAACTTGTACGGCTAAACTATTAGACTCTTTAAATATTATATCTAATTCTTTTACTTTATATTCACTACTAAGTGAACCTCCAACACACGGTAAAGGAATTTTTAAATCTATTTGGTTGAGTTTATTTTCCATAAAATCAACTATAGTAGACCCAAACGTGCTTTGCTGATCACCTAGATTTTGTTCTGTATTTAAAAAATAACCATCTTGCTTTGGTATAAAACAAGGTTGAGTAAATGGAGCAAATATAGAATATTCATTATCATCATATCTGAAACGATAACTAAACCTAACAAATTTATCTTCTAAAAATCTAGAGTCACCAGCGTATTGATTGTCGTAATACGGGTTAAAATTAAAAACAAGTTGATCGTTTTGAGCTAAAGTAATAGCACCGCTTAATTCTAGATCAGGAGGAGATGTGTAATCAACAACAGTTAAACCTGTATCTGTTATAACACCTTTATATTGGCTAGCAGCTGTTATTACACCTACACGCATACCAGCCTGCGGTTCATTCGCACTTGTTGTACTTTGTAGTGCAGGATAAAAAGGTATTTCGATGTCTTGAATAGGAAACGTAGTTAAACCAGCTACAGCATTAGTAGATAAAGCTGTTCCTCCGTTAGGTAAAAATTTACTAACAACATCTTTCATTGTTGTTTCATAATCACCAGGAGAAACAGTAGAGTCTTGATACAATTGTATTGCCGGCCAAGGATTGTATTTAGCTACTGATATTTGATCTTCAGTAGTATAATATGTAGTATCGTTATAAGCTGTTGTTACATTTATTTTTCTAGGTTGATTAAAATTATCTGTAAAAAACAATAAATCTTCTATTAAATTTATACCGTATATAGGAAAATTTTTAGAAAAATTTAAAAAAGCGCCGCTAACCAACTTTGTTGACAAGTTGTTAGCTGCATCATACTTATATATAAAATGATTAGAACCACTATTAGGACTTGTTACAAATGGATCTGTTTTAGACTGACGCGTGCCGTCTGTTAAAAAAATATAAATACAATCGTTTCTTTCGTCTACAGTATAACCTATGGCAGTTAAATTACTAGCATAAGCTTCACCTGCTTCAAATTGTGCTTCGCCTGTTAAAACATTATTTCCATCAGGTGCAATACTATTGCCTAATATATTTTCAAGAGTGCCGACATCATCACCTTCAGACCTACTAATCTGAGCATTGAAAGCTTCACGATATTCACCACTTGGAATCAACCTAGCATCTAGGTCACGATTCATTTTGGATTTAATGAAAGCGTTTTTAACTTCTGCCATTTAATTTTAGTGTTTTATCCATTTAGACTTACCACGCATAACTTGTACAATTTGATCTAACTTAATATTAGACAAACGTATTTTAGCGTTTCTTAATTGAGCACTAGCTTCTTTTTTAAGCCTCTGTATAATATATTCTGGTTGATTAATTCTACTAGCTAATATAGCATGCTTTATATAAGCATAGAGAGCTTCTTCAGCTAACTTAGGTATCTTAGTATCTAAATCAGTAGAAAGTCCATCAGAAATGTACTCTATAACTACAATTTTATCTACTAAATTTGCAGAAAATGAAAATTTATTATCTCTTTCGTTAATAGTATAATAACCACTAGAATTTGCAAACTGTGGATCTAATCCATACAATTGACCATACCCAAACTGCGGCCAACCGTAGTAATACTCTAAACCTAGCATAGTATCGTCTATAAACTCAGGATTAGTTCTTTCTTTTAATATATTGTTTTTCCAACGATCTTCTGTTACAGATGTTGTATCTATATTGTCATTAAATTGATCTTGAATAGGTATACCTTTTGTGTTTTGTAAAAATAAATCTGTTGGATTTGTAGTAAGCATATCTGCAGGCATAATAACTCTTTTGACACCTGATTGATCTATCCAATATAAATTAACATAATTAACATAATCTTGAGGTATAGCTATACTAAGATTATGAGGTATACTAACTTCTAATTTATTTACACTTTTTAATGTATCATAACTAAATTCTTGCAAACCTCTTTTAGCGTGAAATATAACATCTGTTCTTTTTACGTCTTGTATAAGTTTACCAGCACCTACATAAGCAACTAAAAAGTTTTCTATAATTTCATCAAGTTTAGTGTAAGCGTATGATCCCCAGTTTTTTTCTACTTCATTACCGTAAGCTTTGTCGTTTGATGTACCACCATACTCGCCGCCATCTAATTTTTTAAGTTGAACAACTATAAAAGTCCCATCTGCTGGAGTGTTATTAGTAAAGTCTATAACATTTTTTGTGCCATCACCGACTTCTATTTGACCTACAGTATAGCCAGATGTAACTTCAGACCAGCTGCCTGGAGCGCCAGTTGTACTAGAATAAACTTTAAAATTATTTAAAGGATATTCAGGATCAGTTGGGTCTGCACTATATAAAACTAAATCAGTATTAAAAGTGCACTGAAACTGATCTGTTGTGCCATCACCTCTAAAGCTTTGTGCGCCTTCGTAATATTGTCTATTGTTTTCTGTTATTAAACCCATTTATTAACTTTTTGAATTTATTTCTTCAGCTTGAACAGCTTGCGAAGCTACTTGTATAATTTGAGGATCTCTTATTACTACACCAGCATAAGCTAATATTCTTAATATCACTTCTGTCTGTTCTGTAGCATCTAACTCAAACTGAATAGAAGTTGTAGGATCATATACATAATTACCTAAAGTTTGATTTACGCTAAAACCCCATTGAACATTATTTGGTTTTCTTATATAACTAATGCTAAACATAATGTTAGCATTAAATTCAGTATAAATATCTTGAGGATAAACATAAATGTGAGGTTGACCTGTATTAATACCGTTAGAGCCGGGAGTAGATTGTTCGTATAAGTATACAGGATATGTAGCGCTAGGTTTAGTGTATTTAGATAAGTTTAAATGTAGCAATTCGTCTCTTTGTACTCGTTGAAGTTCTTTAGTTTCGTTAAATACAACTCTACCTATTCTGTGCACGTCGCTTGGTCCGGTAAAATAATCTTGAGGATTTACACTTGTTATATTTATAGTGCAATCTGTTCCGCCACCAGGAGATGTTAAAATTACAGAACTACCACTAGTAGAATAACCACTACCTCCTCTTCCTAAAGATAGGTTTGTTATAGCGCCAGTTACCGAGTCTACACTATTTACAGTAAACCTAGAAGAATTATTTGAAGTAGGAGTTGCTTGAAGACCTTGATAATTACCTGGAGTAAAGCTAGTTCCAAAGTTAGTTACTGTAAAAGTAACTATAGCACCTTTTGCTGTTCTAGTAAGTCCACCTATAGTTTTAAATATAGATATTAAGTTGTCTATATTTTTTTGACGATTAGCATACGTATTATCTGTTTGAGGTACACGTAGCTGTTGATTTAGATCTTCAAAGTAATTTTCAAAAACATCTAATTGAACCTGTGTTGCTAATTTATTAAACTCGTCTGGCGTTATATAACCACGCTGTTCTTTATTTAATATAGATAACACTGTAGTGTAAACAGTATTTACGTTTATTGCCATTTATATTTTTTTTAAGTATAAGGGCCCGAGTGAACGAGCCCTATACTATTGTTACATGTTATTTTAGCTTTTTCTCGATAGACTTAAAGACTTCTACGCCCTCATCAGTCTTAAAGAAAGCTGCCATAGCAGAGTAAGGATTTTCTTCAAACGGTACGCTCATTAATTTTTTACCATTTGATGCCCATGTAAATGACCTTTGATCGTCTGCTAATTTTATAATTTTAGCTTCTGTAGCTAGTATAGCAAAGTTTCTAAGTTGTACATTTTCATCTTTAGCCAGATCAATAAACAAAGCTGGATTTTGTCTAGCAAACATAAGTGCATCTCGTTTTAATTCTTTAGATGACATTTGATTTACTTTACTTCCAACTTCAACACGCATAATAGCTTCTAAATGATCTATATCCATACTTCTTGCAGCGTTGAGCGCATCAATTTGCAACTCCATAATATCTAATTCGTCGTGAGCTTCAACGACTGAATCGTATTCTTTATAACGTTTTCCTCTATAAGGGTGATATAGTGATAACAGTTTTTGTAAAGCTTGAAACCGTTTAGGCACAACTAATGCACCGTCTTTAAATAATATAGTTCCAATAGTAGCTTCACCTTCTTGCTCGTCTCTAAATGGACTATCCATATTAGTCGCATACCGCAACTCCCTTTGAGTATTCGTTTCTTCGTCATACCACAACATAGGTACTTTTGTACTATGCTTCGATGGTATTCTTAATGTTAACGGTTTGTACCTTCCGGTTACAAAATACGTTCTATCTTTAATTTCCCAACCTTTTTCTACAGCTGGTTTTTCTTTTGTTTTTGCCATGATATAATATAATATAATTGTTAAATAAAGGCGCTGGGCGCCGAAGCGCCCGTTACCTTTAAAATAATCTTACTTAGTAAATAATACAAAGTTGTTAGCACCTTGCACACAAAGACATCTTTCAGATAGGAAGTTTACTTCCATCGCATCAAGATCACTTGTGAAAGCACCACCAACAGATCCAGTCAACCAAGACTTCATACGACGATCGTCAGTTTGTGACGCTCTGTATCGTACGTGCAAGAATGGACGACGGATGTTAGTACCAAGAATTTGATCGTATACAGTTGATGTACCTGCAGGAATTAATACTCCGTCGATAGCACTAGTGCCATATCCTGGAGGAATTAATCCGTCTTCGATAGCACCTCTTGTAGAGGCATCGTTTAGATATTTCCAGTCAGTTTTGTAGAAGTCATAAGAACCTCTGCGGAAACCGCTGAATCCTAAATTCAATGCCATGTCTTCTGAATTTTCGAAGATACCAAAAGAAGTACCACCAGAATAAGCAGCATTTACTGCAGCTAGCATATCATCAAAACCTAGTGAAGTTTCGCGATTCAAGAAAAGCATGTTTTCTTCAATAGCTCCTTGTGTGTCTAAGTTTCTTAGAATATTATCAAACTCACCTAGTGCGGGAGCGGCAGCATTAAAGCCTGACTCTACGTTACCACGAGACTGAATAGCAGCAAATAAACCTTCTGTACCTTTAAACCCAGCAGCAAATGCAGAGCCAGCACCTAAACTAGTATCAGCTTTTTCGCCTTCTACTACCGCCATTTCTAAATAATCTTCGAAACGTAAGCGAGTTTCAGACTCAGCTTTTAGATACCATAGATATCCAGATGTTCCGTCTTCTGTAGCAACTTCAACCCAACCGATCTGAGCAGTGTCAGAACCAGAAACTACATATTTGTTTCTGATGATGATTGGTGAGTTAGAAAACTGAGTAAACGCAGGATCTACACTTACATAACCATCAGCAACAGTAGTTGAAGTGTTATTAGGTGTAGATGATCCTTTTGCATATTCAGATCCATAAACGAAAATCTTAATACCTGTAGTTGCAAGAGCTGCAGTTGTTGTAGCGTCATACGGAGCAACTGTTAAATCACCAGTTGTTAGGTTTGAAGCAGTTACAACACCTGTTAGTTCGTTACCAGCGCCGTCCAAAGCAACAATAGTTGAGTTTGGAGAAACGACGTTTTTAACGTCACCTGCAACAGGAATACCAATTGTGTTGACTTGGTCGTTTGTACAGTCTTCATAAGCGATGTGCAAACGGTTTTGCTCAGACCAAATGACTTGATCAGAAGTCATCGGCATCTCAGCACCTACCATACGCAAGAATCCAGAAAGCGTACGGTTTCCGTATCGCTCTACTTCTTGCTCATAAATCTCAGGTAGATACTGCTGTGCAAAAGTATCAGAATCGCCAGGGTTAGAACCTCCATTAAAAGACAGGAAGTTCGTGTCTAGCAATTGTTGTTGTTGAGATGGGACAATACTCCCAAATAAAGGACTTATAGCCATAATTAATTAATTTAGTTTTTTAATGTTACTTTTTTAACTTTAAGTTTTGAAGAATCAACACCACTAATAGCTTTAACTTTTAATCCATTTACAAATACTTCACCTTGTGCTGTCTGACGTGGTTCAGTCGAAATATTTTTTGACTTAGCCATAACGTCTTTAACAGCATCAGCTTTTCCTTGCTCATAAAAATGTTGAGCTAAAGTATCAGCATTTCTAGCTGCATACAAAGCTTTATGATAACTTGACAGATCTGATATTTTATTTTCTTTATCTAAGAACGTCCCGATAAAATTAGTAATATCAGACTGAGCGTCAGCTATTTGCTTTGGATTTTTAACACCATATCTAAACTTCTTGTCCCCAACGGTGAAATCAAAACCTTTGAAATCATCAGTCAAAAAATTATTAGTACGGTTAACAAAATCATCATGCAATTGCTTTACAGCGTTTTGCTCTTCAGTGTATCGATTGAAAAAATCTACAGCTTTTTGTTGCTCTTGAGTTACGCCCGGTCTCAACTTGATCTCGTCGTAGTATTTACCTTTTAAGTTTTCCAAAAAGTTTTTAGCTTTTCCAACTTCTTCTTTAAACGCAATCTTTTTTTTGCGTATTTCTTTTTCGTCGTCTAACTCTTCATCATAACTAAAGTCTTCTAATAAAAGACTTACGTCATCATGATCAAGATGCGGCCGTGTTTGTTTATAATATTCTCTTACTAACGTATTATTATCTACATTAGTATAGTCTGCGTTAAGCCGAACATAATCTTCGACTGTACCACCAGTCTCTTCCATAAAAGAAACTAGCTTTTCAATATTTTCAGGTAACTGTGGTGTTGGTTCTGTTTGTTGTACAGGTTCTTTAGTAACTTCAACTGGATCATTAACTTCAGTTTCTTCAACTAAAGTTAAAGGTGTTTCTATTTTCTCTTCGGTTTCCCGTACTTCTTCAACCACTTTTTGGCTGTCGCTACTGTCTTCGGATCCTTCGATAGTAACATCGCTACCATCTGTCTCTTGTGTTTGAACGGCATCTTCTTCTTTTATTTCAACTTTAGTTACTTCAGGAACTACTTCACCTTGAGCTTCTACAGCTGTACTAGGTATTTCAATTTTAGTTACCTCATTTGTTTTACCTAAATTTTTAGGTTTAGAAGGTTTTTTAGCTTTAAATTCACCTTCTTGTTTTACTTCTTCTGACATAATATAATATAATTAAATAATTAAAAGTTTTTAACGAGGTTCAAACTGTTCTAGTCCAAATCCTCCAAGCGCATCATTACCAGCTGATTCAAAGTTTTTTGGTAATTCATCATTTTGACGCTGTGATATCATTTCAGATTGTTGCGTACCTATAATTCTAGCACGCTCATCTTTACGATCTTCTATTTCTTTTTCTTTATCTCTTTCAACTCTAGCTCTAGCTTCAGCAAGTTGTATGTTGTAATTAAACTCTTCAGCCATCAACTGCTTTTTAATTGATGCTTCAGTTTGCATACGCTGTATTTCAAACTGAGATTTAGCTTGTTCTATTTGAACTTTAGACTCAGTTAAAGCTTGTTGCTTTTGTACTTCAGCTAAAGCAGCTTTTTCAGCTGTTTGAGAGTTAGCTTGAGCTTGAGCTTGTATATTAGCTTGTTGAGCTTGTTGATCTCTTTCGCGCTTTCTTTTTTGACTTAATTTAAGATATTGATTAGCAAGCTTTATGTTTGATATTTGCCTAATATCAATAGCATCTTCTAAACCTATTTGACCAGCTTGTAAAGCTATTTGAATATTTTTTTCTAGTATTTGCTTTTGTTCTTCTTCTGGTTCTAGTTCTAAAAATATACCAAACTCATGCATACTTAAATCTTGTATTTCGTTTAAAGTAGCTACATTAAATGAATTTATAGAATCTAATAAAGCAGCTTTAGTTAAAGGATAATTTAACATATCGTTTATTCTTAAACTTATATTTTCACAAGATCTAACGGTTAAATACATAAGTGACTGTAGTATGTGTTTTGTAGCGGTGTTAGAAGCAGCTGCAGCTAGTTTTTGTAAACCTACTAAAGCGTCTTTTGTAGGTTGACTACCATCTCTAGCTTCATTTAATCCGGTTACGTCACGTATCATTTGCAAGTAATACTGATATGTTTGTATTAAAGCTTGCACTTTTTGCATACCTGAAGAAGTTTTAAGCTCTTGTATAGGAACTTTACCTGGATTTAAATCACCTTCTATTGTTTTAGATCTACCAACAATACTACCAGTTTGAAAGTACATGTTTAAAGCTTCCTGCGGATTATAGTTGGTGCCATTGCCTAAATCAACTTCTGCTAAACCGTCAACATCTACAAACACGCCATCAGGTACCATGCGAGCTAAAACTTGTTGTATTTTTAAATGAGTTAACTGTATCATATCAGCAAACCCAATACACTTGCTAACTAAACTTTCAATACGACCTTTGTATATTCTTGGAGCAGATATGACGTAGTTCATTTGAACTTTAGTTTGATTACTATATGGCCTTGTCATATTCTCAGACAGTTGCCATTTAAGCATTTTTTCTTGACCAAGTATTTTAGCTCCAGTATACAAAACTTCTATAGCTCTATGCACTCTTTCAAAGTTTTCATTTTCAGGTGGATTAAAATCACCTGGCTTTTCTAATGCTTTTAATAAACCTTGATCTGTTTGCTTTATTTTAAATACTTGATTATTATAGGTTTTGTATTCAAAATATAAAACTTGAACGTTGTTATAGTTATCGTCTTGACCGTAATAGTTTCTAGTGTAATTTGAATCGCCTGGATATTTTTGTATTTCTTCTAATTCAGCTTGAGTTAAGTAAGGAAATTGTTTTTTAACTTCTTCTAAGCTAACACTTTTGACTTCACCAACATAATATATATCTTCAAAGTTAGGATCTTCTGTATATGAATAAACTAAATTAGCTGGGTCTACATATTCAACTGTAACTCCATTAGCTAAATTAAAATTAGTTTTTACACAAGATATACCTAGAACAGTTAAGTCATATGCCAACCTCTTTTTTATTTCTTCATATCTATTGTAATCTAAAACATTAGATATAGCTTCTTCTTCTGCTATTTCTATACTTTGCTTGTAGTTTAATTGAAGATATAAATCTAATTCTTCTTTACTTTCAGGTAAGTTGCTAGGATCAGATGTGTTAAAAAGATCAGCTCCTAAGTTATCTTTTATAGAAGTTAACAATTTTTTAGAATTCATATCCCTCATTATACCACTAGCGTAATCAGTTCTTTGTTTTAAAGCAAATGGATCTGTAGCAAAAGATTTTATTTCATAACCTTTATCAGTCATGCCATTTACTACAATATCTACAAACTTAGATAAAACTGCAACTGGTTTCCAGTCTAAATTTAAATAAGACAAATCACCGTTAATAGATAATTCATCTTTATATTTTGCAACAGACTGCTCACCTCTAGCGTATAATCTTAATCTATGAAAATCTTGCCAGTTATTACCAAAGCGACCACCGGCACCTAAACCACGATCACCTCTAAACCATTCGTTTTCAATAGCTCTACCCACTTGATAACCGTATTCTAAAGTATTCTTTTCTGCGTCTGGTACCACCTGACTTGGAAAGGAACTATTTACATTAGTATAAATCATTTATTGTATTATTTTTGAAGTATAACCTGTGTTATCATATTTTTTAAACGATATGTTAACTGGATCTCGTTGTTGTATGTTTACTGGTGTATATTTATTTTTATTACAAGCCATTATAGCTAAGCCAGAACTAATAGTTGCATCAAACTTTGTTCTGTTGTTTATGTTAAATTTAGCCCAGTCTTCTAATGTTCTTTGAAAGTACATATCACCATATCCGTTTTCATTCAAACCTACGTGATCTTCTATATATGATTCTATAGCAGCAGCGTGAGCTTGTTTAATATCTTCACTTGAATTAGGTATACCACCTATTTCTCTTTCTGCAACAGACAACTTGTTATATATTTTATCTGGTCTGTTCATTGAAAATTTTCTATACCCTCTACGTTTTAAATAGTATAATAATCGAGGCTTGTTGTTCTCTGCAAGTATAGGCATGCCATAAAAATGCAATGCCATTAAAACATCTTCAAAGAATATTTCAGCTGTTGGAGGTCTTGATATATATTCTAAAAAGAACATATTAAAAGGAGCTTGCTCCATACTAAATTTAGTTAAACCGTGTAGCGATCCTTTTGAACCACGTTTGTCTACTGTTCCAGATATATCGTAACTATCACAGCCGAAAGCTCCTACGTGATCATTACCTGGAAACCTCACTCCATTTTTTATTATTACACGGTTTTGTAGATTTATAGGTGGAATCCATGAAACTAAAAACCTACCGTTGTTGTCAGGTACAAAATTTACACTTGTATCTTTAATACCACCAGCCCACTGAAAATTACCTTGTGTAACTGATGTTTTATTTTTCATATCTTCATTGTGATCTATTTGTTCGTAAATCTTAGTTAGATTAAATAAAGATAACTTTGCTTCGTCTCTAAACGCGTGTTTCTCTGTACGAGGAAACTGACGGTAATATTCATTTAAACTATCCTGATCATTTCTAAGACCATCAACTTCGTTTTCCCAGTGTTCTATAACACCTGTAGTAATTAAATCACCCTGCGCGTCTTTAACGGCGTCTTTTGGTGAGTCGAATACAGGTAAGCCATAAGAATCAATGAATCCTTCGTAGTTCCATTCCATAGGTATGAACAAACTATATAATCCCGAGCTAGTCTGTCCATTGCGGTTTCTTTGCGTGACGTCTGAAGCATAGTATAATTTTTTAAAGTTATCACCTCCTTTGTCAAGAGAATTACTAGTTGACCCCATCATACACTTGCCAACAACTTTGCTACCTAATCTTAGCGTTGTTTTAGTAACTCGCCAGTTGTTGAGGATGTTGTCCGGCCTTTCCCATTTACCTGATTCGTCATGCGCGAGGAGTTTAAGCTTCTCACCGTCATAGGAGTTATCACCTGTGTTCTTCCAGTCAATTGTAGTATCAAGTCCTTCGAGCTCTTCCGGTGCCTCGCCTTGATCAAGTTTTCTTCTTGTGAGTTTTGAAGCTGGTACCCTGTAGGCGAGCTCCGTCTTTGGACGGTCCATACCGTCTTGTATTGGTTTAAAAAAGAACGGGTAGTTAATGGATATTGGTACAACCTTATCTGTAAACATTTTCTTAGCATCGGCTCCAGATTTGGACAATATCCCAAACCGTGAGTCTGAAGATATGGTTGCTTGATTAACCAGCTCTGATGACGCCATGAATGAAAAACCAGAGCGTCTGTTTTTGAGGTAGCACATACCATAACAGCGTTGGTCTGCTTTGCAAGCTTCCCAGAAAATATAGAATAATCTATTTGACTCTCTGTAGTCAGCGGCCCCAACGTCAATTTTAGACCACTGCAAGAACATGTAATGAGAACCAGTAATATAAGTAGATACGCCTTTATTTTTAAACCAAAAACCTTCTTCTCTTCTTCTAAATTCTTCATCTATATAATCGTACCAAGTTTCTTTAAAATCTATAGGATATTGTTCCCACTCAAATACATTTTTTATTTTAGACAACTGCTTAGGATATTCTGTTTTAGCCCATCGTTCTTCTTTTTTAGAACAAACGTAAACGTTATCTGGCTTAGCTGGTAAAGCTATTTTAAGGTTTTGTATTTCAATTACATCACCTATAGTACCGTCTTTACTTATGACTATAATATCGTTTTCAACATCATAACCATAACTCCACTTTTTGTACCTATTATTTCTTTTTAAAACTTTAGGTTTAATGTGATCTTTTATTACTTTTACTAAAGACTGCTCGTACATTATCTTGATCTACCTTCAGCAAAGCCTTTAAAACTTTTTTCTTTAGTTTCTTTAGGTTTGTCTTCAAGTATATTTTTTTCTTCTTCTATTCTAGCTAATATTTCAAACGCATCAAATATAGCAAGCTTTTTAGTAGCCGCAGCGTTTTTAAGTCTATCTGCAGAAACATCATCTTCAGTGTTAGTAATGATTTTTTCTTCAGCTACTTTAATTAACTCATCTACTGCTTTTCGCCCAGCTTGGATTATATTCTTTCTCGTCTCCTTTGAACTCATATTTAACTAAAATATCATTTGATTGCATACAATATAGTCTTTGTTTATCTATAATAAACTCAAACTCTCTGTTAGATTTAAAACCAACTAAATCACCTTCATATATACCAAGTGAATCTAGTGTTTTATTACCTATTTTTACTATACCTTTGTTTTTTTGTTCTGGTTCTTTAGACCATGTATCGTTATTTTTTATAGGCATAATAAAACAATGGTTACGAACTGGCAACCATTTTACCATACGCTTGTAAAGATATATTTGATCGTATTGACACAAGTATCTATTGTCGTTAAACGTTTTACTACTATCAACTTCTTTACCTTGATGGTTATAATATCTTCTAAACACATTGTGGTGTATAATTATCTTATCACCTTCTTGTATCGGCGTTTGAAAAGCAGTTGGAACCGTAAGTACAGTTGCTGTTCTGTTAATTAACTTAAAGTTTTCTATACTAGAATTAACTATAAGTTTATCGCCGTTTAGATCAACTTCATTGTTATACCTTTTTCCGTCTGGTATAACTATAAAATCAAAAACGCTTTTCATTAATATTCTAAATCATACTCAACGGATATAGCCATGTTAGAGTTAAATTTCTTCCATGGCAACACCTCATTGTTTTTCTTTATGAATATGTTATAAGAAGCGTCTTCGTCTTCAAACAAAATATGTGATATCTCATGACCACCGTAGACTTGTTGGCCTAACGCATAGTGCATAGCATCGTTCTTGTAATCAGAACCAATACTGATTTTTCTTATAACAGTACTCATTAGTCCTCTGATTCAATATCTGTGTAAGTACCTGTTTCTAAATCAATATTAATAGATCCATATTTTTCTTCTAATTGCTTTTTAGTATCTTCAATACTTTCGTTAATACCAGCAATTTTATGAAGTAGCGCGTGTTTATTTGCTTCTAACTGACCTATTTGATTTAATACTTGACCTAATTCTGCTTGTTGATCTTTAATTTGTTTAAGCTCTTCAGCTGTAATTGATTGTGACATTTAATTTAATTTTATTCTTGTTTACTTTTTTTTGACTTTTCCCAAGTACGGCCTACAAAATAAGCGCCGTATACTGTAATTAATAGTGACTGAAATATTGGGATATACTCTTCAGCTACTTTAAACCCGCCAATGTTACCATCGAAAAATGCTAATGCCGTAAATATAACAGTTAAGTATATTAACACTAGCGGGCGGATATTTTTTGATAAAAATGAATCTGATTGCATATCAAGTTTCCAGCGCTCAGTAATTTGAGTCTGCGCGTCTTGATCTGCTTTTTCTAATAACTCTTGAATCTTTTGTTTAGCAGCTAATCTTTCTTCGTCTGTAGTTGTAAGTTTATCAATTACATCACCTACGTCTTTAACTAAACCACCTGTTAAAAGACTTAAAAGTTTTTTCATTTTTTCTTTAAATCATTTTTACCTTTTCCATCAGCTGCAAACTTAGGAACCATTTTACCATCCACTTTAACCATTTGCATTTTTTCGTGCAAAGCTGAACCTCCACTCATACCAGTAAACTTAGCAGGTGACTCATGCCCCATTTTAGCTACCGATGGTTTTGGAACTTCATAACCATAACCTTTGTTTACGTTTTTAGCTGGTGAATCATGCTTCATCTTAGCTGGCGACTTAACTTCATAACCATAGCCTTTGTTAAGATTTTTAGCTGGAGATTCATGTCCCATTTTAGCTGGAGATTCATGTCCCATTTCCATTGGGCTGTGATCCATTTCAGCTGGTGAATCTTCATGACCCATTTTATATGGAGACATTTCCATAGCCGATGCTTTGTCATCAACTGGCATATCTTTTAATAGATCTTTTTTCTCTTGTTTGTCTGTCTCCTTATGGAGCATTGACATGTGCATTGCAGAACCTTCCATCATAAGTCCGGTTGTTTTGCCTTTTAAATTTTTAACAGGCGTGCAATGTTTGTGCATTGGTGAATACGGCATTGTTTTATTTTTTTAGTTTATTATTTAAAAAATCAAATTTGTATCTAGTAAGAAGTAATGTTTTATTATAGTCTCCACTGTACTTACAAATTAAATTATCTTTATTTTTCAGTTTATACTTTATTTTAACAAAGTAACCATTTGCAGGGTTAAACAAAGTTGTTATAAAAGTATTTTTATTTTTCTTTATTATTTTTTCTTCTACATAACTATCGTTAAATGGGTTATAGTTCATAACCTGTGAAACACCATATTCTCCAGTGCTTATTATAGTTATATATTCAGAAACTTTACACTTCCACCAACCTTTAAAATTGTCTTGGCTAAAAGATGTAATTGATATTAGATTAAATAATAGTGCTAAAAATAGTTTTTTCATAATATTAGATTAAATTGTTATACTAATATTATTACCTATTTTTTAGTTTTTTTATATGCTTCAGCTTCCCATGGCAGATCGTGAGCACCTTCTTTTATACTTGATCTAGGTATTGTTTTACCTTTCCAATAAACATTACAGTCATCATAATCAAGATCACCACGTTTCATTTGCGCGATATGTATTTTTTCGTGAGCTATAACATCGTGTAATTTATTTGGCCCTACTTTATCATTTATAATAATAGTACCGTTGTTGTTAGCTTTACCTAACACACCATCTTCCATATCAACATGATACACTGGAGTGTTGTCTATTGGAAACGGAGGTGTTAGTTTAAATGCCATTAGTTTCTATATGGAAATTTTTCGTTAAACCACTCTTGTCTGTTATTACAGCCACAGTTTATGTTTAGACCTTCAGATACTCTATCTACTATAGTTTTAATACCAGTAGCTTTAGTAAACTTAGCTATGTCATCACCTAAACCTTTTGATTTCATTTAAGACTTTTTTAATTTAAAATATTCTTGAGCTTTTCTTTTAGGAGCCATATATCTATCATATCTACCTTTCATTTCTTCAACATCTTGCTGTGAAAAAGATCTACCAACCAAACCTGAAACTCGTTTTTCGCCTAATACTTTTGCATTTTCAACTAAATCACCTTGCTCGTCAAAATCTAGTCTAATAAATGGATTATTAGGAAAAGGGTCTGTATCTCCTGAAACCGATGTAAATTGGTATCTATATCCAGGTTTTTGTTTAATTCTATCACCTGTTGAACCTATTTCTCTTCGTTCTTGAGAATATTTTCTACCTGGAATATAATCAGCCGTACCATAAGTACCTTGATTTATGCCAAGATCACGAGTATACATTTTTTCAGGTGTAAGGTCTTGAGTACCTTCAGCCATAAATTCAGGTTTTAAAAATCCATCAGCGTCATATATACTTTCACCAGTTTTAGGATCAACGTGACCACTGTTTAATGGTGAGTGATGTTTTTTATCATACTTCATGTCACCTGCTAACTTAGATATATGCTTTTCATCTGCAGTCATATTCTCATCGCTATGACCATGCTTAGCGTCGTAGTTAATATCTTCTTTTAAATAATGAATATGCGCAGCATCATCTGCCACTGAAGCTCTGTAATTCTTTTTTGTTACAGGTGTGCGTGAGTGTCTTGCGTTGCCAGTGTACTGGCCAAATAATCCTTTTTCCATAATTACCATTTTACTTTGTCAGCCCAGTAAGCGGCAGACATTTTACCTTTTTTAATGTTTTTTGCATGGCGCGCTTTAAAGCTAGCACGTCTTGCTTTTGATTTTTTATCTTGCTTCTTACCGGCAGTACTTACACCTTGTTGGCCAAACCTAATTATTTTTTCTTTACCATTTTCACAAGCTTTAACAATATGTGATTTAGTCTTATGACCTGGTGTTTTTCTAGGTTTATTGCACTTTAAGGTTTTTTTATTTAATTCAGGCACCTTGGGCTTTTTTAGTTATTGGTCCTGGCGTGTATTTACATTTAGCCATTTTAAGCTTCATACCTGTAATACCAGAACTACTACCACTAGCCATTGGGAAACCTTCAGTACTTAACGGCCCATCCCAAACATGAGACTCACCCACTTGTCCCTCAAGAACAGGTTTTCTAATTAATTTTTCTATCTTGTGATCCATAATTGTTTATTTAATCATTTTTTTTTATTGCAGCTAATAACTCTGGATTTTCGTGTGATCCTCCTGGTCCAAACGCTTTCATTTGAGCTTCACTAACTTGAAACGGTGCTCCAACCGAAGCTTGTCTCATAGTAGGTGTGCCAAAAGCAGTTTGAGCCATACCCATAGTTTGTTGATTAAATACAGGCTTAGCGTTACCCATCATATTTGCTTGAACTGGTACATCATAGCTAAAAGCTTGAGGTTGCATGTTAGGCGGTAAAGTAGGATCTACCATGTACGCCATTGTTTTATCTTTATTAGGCATAATTATCTGTTTTTATCTTTATTGACTTTATTAATAGCAAACGACAAAACTTTATCACTGTAAGTTTTGCCTTTCATTATGCTATTACGTCTGGTGCTAGTAGGTATATCTTCTTCACCTAGCATAATTCTATACATGCGTGATATCAACTGTTTACCTTTAAATGATACTTTGTATATATTATACTTTTGTGTAGTTCTATTATACTTTCTCCAAAGTGTAATCCAGTCTTTTTGTAAAAGCTTGTTCCAACGCCGGTTATCCCAACTAAAAGAATATGTACCGTCTTCAAAATCTTTACGCGTAAACATATCCATGCAGTCTAAATATATTAACAACTCTAGCTCTGCATCGTTAAGATCATTGTTTTTACAAGCCCACTTACGTATTATACGATAGTGTTTAAGAAGATTTAAATCCCTAATGTCACTAGCGTCTAACTTCATAATATAACAACTACATCAATATCACGTATAACATGGAAAACTTCTTTGCCAACTTCAAGGCGGTGACTTGCGTTTTTATCATAGAATATAGTTTTACCTTCTTCTATACCTTTAACATCATCACCGCAGTGAAGCACAGTTGCCTCTTTGTAACGTATATCAACTCGCTGTGAGCCAGTCAACATAAGACCACCGTCTGTTTTTTTAACGGTATCTTCTTTTTTCTTTTTTATAATTATATTTCTACCTATTGCTTTCATCACCAACTCTTAAATTATTGATTACACAATCTGTAGATAATATAGTGGTAGCCACTGAAGCCGCGTGTTTGAGTGCACTTTTAGTTACAAGCAAAGGATCAATAATACCTTTATCGATCATATTAACAATGTCGCCTGTAATTACATTAACACCCATACCTTCTTCGGGCGTACCAACCTCTTCCAGTCCAGCATTATTTAGTATAGTTTTAAACGGTGCTTTAATAGCTTCAAGAAGAATCTTTTCACCAACGCTTTTAGCTTTGGTTTTGTTAGACGCATCAAGCAAAGCTATACCACCTCCTGACACTATACCTTCTTTTACCGCGGCTTTAGTAGCACAGATAGCATCTTCGACCCTATCCGATTTTTCTTTTAATTCAATCTCTGAATTTGCTCCAACTTTTACAACCGACACTTTACCTGAAAGTCTAGCTAAACGTTTTTCAAGACGTATAACTTCACCGGGTGCTTTAGCTTTAGCTATTAAATCTTTTACTGAACTAATTAATTCTTTTATTTCATCAGTAGATGTATCTACTTGTAATATAGTTTCTGTGTCATTAGTAATACTTTTCCAGCATGTACCTAAAAAATCAGGGTTAATAACATCTAAGTCGTCACCAAGATCTTCGTTAACAACAGTAGCACCGGTTAATACAGCTAAATCAGAAAGTGTATCTTTTTTGTTTATACCGTATGTAGGTGCATTTACTACATTAACTTTTATATTACCTTTAACTCTATTCATTGCTAGCGTTGCTAACACTTCAGTTTCTAAATCACCTACTATAAGTAAAGGTTTCTTATTTTTAATTACATACTCTAGCACCGACTGTATTTTACGCACAGACTCTATGGGTGACTCTAATAGCAATACTAATGGATTATCAAGCTCAGCTACTCGTTTGTCTTTGCTTGTTACAAAATGTGAGTTAGTTAAACCTTTTTCGTATTGAACACCGTCAACTAACTCAAGCTCTGTAGTATCTTCGGTCGTTGGCTCCATAACAACAACGCCGTTTTCACCAGCAGCTTTAAACGCTTCCCCGATTATTTTACCTAGCTCTTTATCATTGTTACAACTAATAGTCGCAACGTCGTCTAGCATAGTACCTTCAACTTGTATTGCTTTTTTCTCTAAGTATTTAACAACATTATTAACGGCTTTATTTATACCTTCTTTAATGTTACGAGTGTTATCTTTATCTAAATTTTTATAGGCCTCTGTTAAAATTGAGTGCGCTAGTACTGTAGCTGTTGTCGTTCCATCGCCAGCTTCTTGCACAGTTTTTCTAGCAGCTTCTTTTAGAAGCGTAGCACCCATATTTTCTACTGGGTCTAGCAGTATAATACTGTTTGCAACAGTTACACCGTCTTTTGTTATGACAGGTTTACCCTGATCATCTTCTAAAATAACACATTGGCCGCTAGCTCCTAGTGTGGAGCTAACAGCTTTTGTGAGTTTTTCTATACCTTTAAATACCTTGTTCTTTGCGTCTTCCCCAAAGTTAAGGTTTTTGACAATTTTGTCTGACATAATTTAATTAAATTTAATTTGATTGTATAATATTATTCAAAGGTTTTTACTACCTTAGGACCTTTTACAAATTCAAGCTTTTTAGTGTAGTGCTCAATGCTGCCATCAATTGCAGCTTCAGCTCCGTCAAGTGTTTCTCTACGAGTTACATCTTGCCATGCACCATCTTGATCTTTATATTCGGTTTGAAAATATCCATTTGGTAGTTGTACTATTCGCCAATTAGTTTTATCAGCGATATGCTTCCAAAAGTTTATTTGGTCTTCGGATATTTGCGGTTGACTACTCCACGTATGAGTCTTGTAATATAGTGTCATTGGTTTTGGTTTTATGTTAGTTTATTTGGTTGCTCTAACCCGAGCAGGGTATATTCTATAAATCACTTGGTTTTAGTGATTTTTACTTTTTTAGCTTACTTCAAACTCGAATGTTAAACTTAATTCACCTGAGTTTGGTGTAACAGTACCTGTTTCTTGTCCAACTACCGCAATAACATCTCCAGCACTAAAATTTTGATTAAGTCCAGTTACTACATCATTAGCGTATGTACCATCATCAGCATTTGTTAAATCAAATAAACTGACAGCCGATGTGTAGTTTGCTATAACAGGATTAGAACCTGATGGTATGGTACCAATGGTAAATGCTACTTGTTCACCAACACCTATTGATAGAGCTGTATCACCCATCCAAGAATAAGATACTGATTTTAATACTAAGTCTCTAGGTGTTTTCATAACTGGTATTTGCGTAGAACTAGTAATATTACTTACCCATTCCATAAAGTCAAAACTACCGCTACCTGCAGAAGCTAGGTTATTTACTAAACCATTTATTAATGTTGTATTAGTAGTAACAGACACAGGTGTTTCAATTAAATTACCACTTGCGTCAACGCTTATGTTGCGTGTAGCTGTTCCTGTTAATGTACCAGACCCGTACTGTTCAAATTGTACTTGACCGTTTGTTTTAAACCTGTTAAAATAAGTAGTAGCTGCGTCTTTAGATGCTATTACAACTTGACCTCCAGCTACCGTTTTATTTTCTATAACAAGATTTCCTGCGCCTCCAGTATTTAAGCTGTTTGGCCCATGTATTGTAATAGTTCCCCTGCTTACGGTATTAGTGATTGTTTCTGTAGCACGTAGGCTAACTATAGCAGCTTGAAAATTAGTACCAGTGGGTTCAACATTGTTTACCGTTAGTACTGGGTTCCCGGTGGTGCTTACGATACTAAGATCGCCGCTCATCGTGTCGCCAGCTCTATCAACCTTTCCTGTAATAGCGTTAGCATTAGTAGATATACCGGCAGAGTTTGTAGCTATGTTCGTTGCGTTAGTCGCAATATTTTGTGCATTTGTAGCAACATTAGGAGCAATACCTGCTATATCAGAGGCGTTTGTCGCTATATCTGTCGTGTTGGTAGCGATATTTGTGGCATTAGTCTGTATCGACGTTGTATTAGCCGAAATATTACTTGCGTTGGTAGATATATTGCTAGCATTTGTACTGGTTAAACCATCAACATAAGCTTTATTAGTTGCATCTTGAGGATCTACTGGAGGCGCTAACTCTTCTATAGTACCACCACCCATAAGTACAGTACCACCGCCAACTAGCAGATCAGCGCCAAGTTCTAAATCACTAGAAACATTAAGAGTTGAGCTGATTGTTGTAGGTGCCGATACACTGATGTTTCCTGATATAGGATCTTGATTTATATTACTAACACCTAGTGTTTGGGTATCTGTCCAAAGCGGTATTTTACCATTTAGACCTGTACCTTCAACATTGTCACCTTCTAACGTTGCCCAATCACTAATCACAGATGACCCGGCAGCTCTGTCTCTAGTGGCTAATATAGAATCTCCTGTTTGTAGTAAAGGACCTGAGCAATAAAACTGCCCAGGAAAACTAGATACAATGTAGTAATCACCCGTGTTAAAACCAACTCTTGAGCCTGCGCCACCTGGGCAGTTATATATATGGAAGCCAGCATTTGTACCTGAAAGTATTTCTCCAGTATCAGCTCTAAATGTACCTTTAAATTCTAGTAAACCAGTTACAGCTGTATCAACGTATTGTTTAGTTGCAGCGTCTTGAGGTTGAGTAGGATCAAGAACATTATTAATTCTACTTAACGTCATATTTAGTGATCCACCAATTTCAGCGTTGCCACTTACATCAAGATCGTTGTTAAGTGTAGTGTCACCATCTACTTCTAGTGTGTCTGCAACAAATACTTCACCTAAATTCAAATAACCTGATATCTGGCTTTGAGAACCGCTGTCTCCAACTATGAGATTACCGCTAACGCCTTGTCCTACTGTTAAATTATTTGTTATCGTTACATTGTCCGGCAGTCCGATTTGTATAGTTTGACTGCTTGCTGCTGTTTCTATTTCGTTTGCAGTACCTGTAATACTTAAATTTTGTGTATCAAGATTTACAACACCTGTTCCGGTGTCTCCTAAAAAGTTTAGATTAACACGTGCTGTCACATACGATGCTAAATCGTCTGCAGTAAGGCTTTTAGTTAAAAACCCGTTGTCTGCTGTAGTATCTGACACGCTTATTACTAGTGTATCTGAGTTATTTACCGTGCTTACGTACGGATATGAATAAATAATAGCCATATACTTATTTTTAAAATTCGTTTATAATATATATACTTACAGATTTCACTGTTTTTTTACCTCAGTGTGACATAAGCCTGTTACTAATACTACTTATAAGGCTAGTGT
>CETF01003431.1_pt1 | contig 39793 bp, 48 predicted proteins | sample 326991 | NCBI WGS metagenome assembly CETF01 (sample SAMEA2622331, study PRJEB7988) | marine metagenome | biome: marine biome (ENVO:00000447); feature: surface water layer (ENVO:00002042); material: "saline water (ENVO:00002010), including plankton (ENVO:xxxxxxxx)" | depth 5 m | reverse complement strand
ACTGGTCCTACTGGTCCTACTGGTCCGGATGGGGACAAAGGTGCAACAGGGGGGCAAGGTCCTACTGGCCCTCAAGGTCCTACTGGCCCTCAAGGCCCTAAAGGACAGAAGGGACAGAAGGGGCAAAAAGGACAAACAGGGGCCCAAGGTCCTCAGGGAGCACAAGGCTCAACAGGCCCAACTGGCCCTACTGGTCCAGACGGAGATAAGGGAGCAACTGGATCGCAAGGTCCTGCAGGTTCAACAGGACCTACTGGTCCTACTGGGCCAGATGGTGACAAGGGAGCCACAGGAGCCTCAGGCGCATCGTATAGTCCAGACAAGTATTTGTTTAAAGTAAATCAAACATATACCTCAACTAATCAACAGATAAACATTGACTCGCAAGAGATAAGCGGCACAACAACCACCACCAAAAGCGGTAACCAGATACGGTTTGATGAAGCAGGTACATACTTGGTGTCATGGAACATCAACTGGCAGTCTTTACACTCAGGAGAAAGTGTGTTTGGAGCAAGTGCTAAACTTAATGGAACATCAATTGAAGGTGGAACTGATCTTCAGTATTTTAGTGCAAGCACAGGTATTGGCAAAAAAAATACAACAGGAACTGCATTTGCAATAGAAGTAAGTGCGAGCGATAATATGGACTTTGATACATTCCTCTTCCAGGGCACAGCAGCAAACCACAAGGTTACCCAGACCAATGGCGACGACGGAGCAATTTCAGTAACACGATTATCATAATGGCTACAGAAGAAAAGTTTTATATAAAGAAACCAGAAGACGGTACACGACTGAGCACTACAGGTTCGTTTGGATGGAACATCGATCCAGACGATCCTTCTACTTATGATCAGACACTTTACTTCACTACGAAGCAAGAGGCTTTGAACGAAGTAGATAGATTAGCAGCCGGTGAATATGTTATTAACTCTGTCTTTGTCAAAACCAATTAGATAGTCTATATTTAGTGGTGCTAATTAAATTAAATACGTATCACTAAATGCACATCAGCACCTTCATTGTAGACAACTTCTACGAGGATGTAGACAGCGTTCGTCAGTTTGCGCTTGATCAGGACTTCAATATAGTTGGTAACTTTCCTGGAGCCAGGACTAAAAGTTTTTGGACTCAAAGCGCAAAGGATATTATCGAAAGCATTATCGCTCCTAAGTTTGGCAGCATAACCTATTGGCCCGACGAATACAATGGTGCTTATCAAATCACTACAGCAGAAAATCGTTCTTGGATACACTCAGACGGAGAGACAAAATGGGCGGGGGTTGTTTATCTAACCCCTAACGCTCCGCTTTCTTCAGGTACTGGTTTCTATAGACATAAAGCCACTGGATTAACAGAGCCAAACTCAAACAAAGGAGAGTGGGACAACGAGGCTCAGGACGTAACTAAATGGGAATTGGTTAGTCAAATAGGAAATGTATACAACAGGCTTATTCTATATAGAGGCAAACAATTTCATACATCTATGGACTACTTCGGTAATGATATGACTACGGGTAGGTTGTTCCAAACATTCTTTTTCAGCACAGAGTCATGAAGATAATATTTCATGCAGGCTACTACGCAGAGCCATGGGACGCAAGCACAGATGGACTCGGAGGAACTGAGCAGTGCATTATAAATCTATCAATAGAGTTTGCTGATCAGGGACACACGGTGTTTGTTGTGGGTGAGGTGAATGAAATTGAAATAGGAAAGGTTCAGTATGTCCCACTATCAAAATCTCACACGATCCAGAACCCAGACGTAATCGTTGGTGTATCGTATTTACATTATTTGAATTATTACAAGATAAACCCAGGGACCAAGACCATATTCTGGCTACACAATGAGTTGCCATACTACTGGTACAGAGGTGAGCGAATGTCAGATCAGGAGATACAAGACGCGTACAACAACACTGATAAGGTTGTATGCCTAACGGATTGGCACAAGCAAGTATTCTTAAAACAAGAGACAGCGTTTGTGCACAGTAATAAGGTTGACATCATAGGCAATGGTATAAACGAATCCTTAATACAGCCAGTTGCTGAAAAGGAATCAGGTTCTTTTGTGTATACATCACATCCCGAAAGAGGGTTAGAAAATGTCCTTTCTGATTTCGATAAAAAATATATTGAAGGTCATCTACATATATGTACACCCTCGTATGGTGTAGATTATTTTGAAACACATTACAGGAGTCGTGTAGAGTCTATGGAAAATGTAACGTATCACGGCAATCTTTCTGTAGCAGATTTATATAGTCTTTTGTCACGGATGGAGACTTGGTATTACCCTACTGACTACAATGAAACCTACTGCATAACAGCGTTAGAAATGTTGGCTCATCATGTCAAGCCATTAGTAAATCCGATCGCAGGACTGGAAGAAACTATTAATGGATTCAACTCTCCTAATATAAAGTGGGATGAAGTTGATGAGTATATAGAAAGATGTTGGTGGGTAAATGTATGTCGCGAATGGAAAGACTTGATGGAAAGTGATTTACAACCAGAGGTAGACATGACATATATCATCACCCTCGACATAAGTAAGGAGCAGGAACTCAAAGAGCGTTTCGCCTCCTTTGGTCTTGACAGCGCTGTTACTATTGTATTGGGATGCAACGGGCACACTGGTGAGAACATTCCAGATCAATACGAGGTTTGTAATCACTGGAAAATAGAAGGTCATGAAAACGGATGGTGGAATAGAAATGTAATGCCCGGAGAAGTAGGTTGTGCGCTGTCTCACATACAAGTATGGAAAGACGCATACAATAAGGGTTATAAAAAAATTCTAATATTAGAAGAAGACTTTGAGGTTCTTAATAAGTTCAATCCAGATTTGTTGGAAACGGATTACGACTGGACCTTGTTTTATCTCGGCTGTAATTTTCCAGAAGAGCCAAAATCCATATCAGAGCATCATGTAAGCCCAAGACTAACGTACTGCACTCATTCTTATATGTTGACCAGAGAGGGCTGCAGATTGTTGCTTGAGCAGAATTTTGACCAGTATGTTTTTGCTGTAGACGAATTCCTTAGTGCCACCTTTTCAGAACACCCAAGGGGCGACCTTAATTTTATTACCAGAGACACAAGAGCAATAGCGTTAAAAAAGGAATATCACATGTTCAAGCAGAAAGACCAAGAAACGAAAGTACATAAGGTGTATGATTATACTAAAGATCTATTGCGCAATATACCGTACAATGAGTTTGTAGAAAGGTTTGTCACATACAGTGCAAGGCTAAGAGAGTATGATTTAATTGTAGATGAACCATTTGATGACATCTATGTATTTCCGTTGTTTACCGAGGAGTTTTGTAAACTCTTAATTCAAGAGGCTAACGATTCAAACAAGTGGACCGAAAAGCGTCACGACTATTATCCCGCTACAGATATGTTAATCACTGAACTTGGACTTCAGTGGTATTATCAAAGAATACTAAAGGAGTATGTATATCCAGTTGCAATACACATGTGGCACCTTGAAGGAAAGGGATGGGATGTAATGAAGAGTGAAAACTTTATAATCAAGTACGAAGAGACAGTACAAGGACATCTTTCGTTGCACCACGATTATGCAGACATTTCCTGTGTGCTTGCCCTTAACGAAGAGTATGAGGGCGGAGGTACCTACTTTAGTAAACAAAAAAAATTACACAAGGGTAAGACTGGGTATATTTCTATTCATCCATCTCAGGTTACCCACCGTCATGGAGCACGACCGGTTGTAAAAGGAGAGAGATATGTGCTTGTATCATTTTGTAAAAAACCATAGCCATGGAATTAGTACCATATTTTACACAAGAGAACCAACCAGATATGACTGGGTGGTATTATTTTGAGAAAGCATTTAATACAGAGGAGGTTGAGGATATCCTAAAACTAACTGAAGGATTTCCTTATCAAGCCGCACAGATTGCGGGCAAGGACATGGACTTGACCGAGTATCGTAAATCAAATATAAAATGGATAAGCGCATTAGACAGCGCTAATAATTCTATACACAGAACTCATTGGTTGTATGACCGCTTGATGTCCTACATGACGATTGCCAACGACAATTTGTGGAACTTTTCTTTACGAGGACTTACTGATAGTATTCAGTATACAGAATATCACGGAGAAGAAGAAGGTTTTTATGATTGGCATCTTGATATAGGTCCGAGAGAGTTGTCTATAAGAAAGTTGTCTTTGGTGGTGCAACTCAGTGACCCGAAGGATTACACAGGGGGAGAACTACAAATAAAAACAGGAAAGTATGATAGCGTTCCGTCAAAGACACAGGGCACGGTTATTGTCTTTCCTTCTTACCTGCTGCACAGGGTAACGCCAGTAACCTCTGGTATTCGTAAATCTTTAGTACTGTGGGCCGGCGGAGAAAGCCTCAAGTAAAGTCCTTATATTTGCCTTATGGCAAGTAAGTATTCTAATTTTCTAAAACGTCACGGTCTTAAAGGTTTTAACAAGCCTAAACGTACACCAAATCATCCTAAAAAATCACACGTTGTTGCAGCAAAAGAAGGCGACAAAATAAAACTAATTAGATTTGGACAGCAGGGCGCTAAAACAGCGGGCAAGCCAAAACCTGGCGAGTCTGATCGTATGAAGAAGAAGCGTGCTTCTTTCAAAGCGCGTCATAGAAAAAACATAAAGAAAGGCAAGATGTCTGCTGCTTACTGGGCTAATAAAGTTAAATGGTAATGGCTAAGAAGTATAGATCTAAAGTAAACGAGGCGGGTAACTACACTAAACCAGGAATGCGTAAGCGTTTGTTTGAATCAATAAAGGCAGGCGGTAAAGGCGGTCGTCCAGGGCAGTGGTCTGCGCGTAAAGCACAGATGTTGGCAAAACAGTATAAAGCAAAAGGAGGAGGTTACAAAAACTAATGGCGCTTCGTAAATCACAAAAGTCCTTAAAGGATTGGACTAAACAAAAATGGAGAACCTCTGACGGTAGTAAGTCAGAAGGTAAAAAGCGTTATTTGCCAGATGCTGCATGGAAGGCTCTTTCTGCTGCCGAGAAGGCTGCGACAAACAGAGCCAAAGCAGAGGGTAACAGAAGAGGAAAACAATTCGTGGCTCAACCTGATAAGATCAAGAAGAAGGTTAAACGTTTCCGATAATAGACGCACATTTATTTACTATGCGTGCATACAATTCTGATTTGTTTTTTGTACGCACCATATTACTTGCCGCGTAATCCGCAATCTTCGTAATGACCGATTTACTTTCTACGGTCATTTGTGATTCGTAATTAGTTTTCATTGTATTTAATTCACTCCAATAAACCTACATAACATTCATTAAATTTACAAATCTAAAAGTTGCAACAAGATGATGAATGAAAAACTAAAACAAATGTACGCGTCTGGAGGTATGCTTAAAGCCTTGCTTAAAGATCCAAAACAGCGCGACATGGCTAAGAAACTCATCAAGGAATTTGAGATGGGTGGAAAAATGAAGTACGGCAAAGGCGGTATGATGGAGTATGGAAAAGGTGGCATGACTGAAAAGGCAATGAAAACCATGCTCGGAGCGCCTGCGGGACTTAAACCTGGCGCAAAAGATGCACCATCAATGATGGGTGGAGGCATGATGAAGCGCTATCGCTAAAACAAAAAAGGGGGCAAAATGACCCCCTTTTTCTTTCCTGCTTATTACTAAGTTACACCATGTCTGATGTGTCAACTCACTGACACAAACGTAATTAATATGTATTAATTTTGCAACAGAAGTTAAATTAAATTTTTATGAGTAAAGTTGAAAACCAAATGGAACAAGCCATTCAGGACGCAGGATTTAGCATTTCAGATGCACCTCCAACTGAAGCGGCACAACCACAAGAAGCGCAAGTGGCGCCTGCAGAAAATGCACCCACTGAAAATGTACAGCCTGCTGAACAGTCTGTACAAGAAAGTGTACAACCAGATGTGCAAGAGAACGTACAGGAATCCGTACAGGAATCCGTACAGGAGCCAGTGCAAGAACCTGTACAGGAAGTACAAGAAACAGAACCCGCTACAGAAAGCGAAAGTTCTTTGACAGAAGAAAGTAAAGAAGGTCTCAATAATTTCTTTGAAACCCTGTTAAGCGAAACGCCCACAACAGAGACATCAGAGACTAATGAGACTGATTTAATAGCATCTGATCTTGATCCAAGGATTCAAGTTATTGCTGACTTCGTTCAAAAAACGGGACGTTCACCAGAAGATTGGTTCCGCTATCAGTCATTAGACCCATCCGAAATGGATGATCGTACTGTGATGCGTGTGCAAATGGCAAGTGAATATCCGTCTTTAGGCAACGACGAGATTGAACTTCTTATGAATTCGAAGTACAAGACCGACGACAACGTCTACAGCGAAGAAGAAGTAAGACTTTCGAATCTACAGTTGAAGATCGATGCACAGAAGGCCAGGGAAAGTATTGGTTCTCTTCGTGAAGAGTATCAGACACCTATGTCTTCTAATACTGCAGAACCTATGGATGATCCATTCGATCAAACTTGGTTGCGCTCAAACTTTGAATCTCTGACGGGATTAGGAGAAATTTCCTTTGACCTACCTGGAGATCGTGAGTTTAACTTCGGCGTACCTCAAGATTATCGTAACGGATTAGCCAAGGAGAACAGTAATATGACTTCGTTCTTTGATAAGTATGTGGATGAGGGAGGATCTTGGGATCATGACTTGTGGAATATGCACCGCACTGTTGTAGACAACTTGCCAAATATTCTAAATAGTATTTACTCACAAGGTCTAAGCGATGGACAGCGTGCAATCGTTGAGAAAGCCGCTAACATCGATGCATCATCACCACAAACTAACGCAGAACAAAGTCCGCAGGACTCGCTAACACAACAAGTACTTGATGCGTTAGGACGTCCGCAAATGTTTTTAAAATAACGCTATAAAAAAATTTAACTATGGCAACTTCTTCTGCACCTCCGGTGTATAATGACAGCAAGGATGCGGTATTCCGCAGACTCGACCCGACGAAATATACTTCGTTAGCGGATTTTATTGATGAAATTAACAAGCCTGACAATCGTGATCAACTTGTTAAGACTTACGGCTATCAGCAAATCTCTGGTGGCTTAACGGGGTTCCTAAGCCTTACAGGCGCCGTACGCGCAAGCGGTACCGCCGATGAGGTTCAATACTGGGAAGAAACTCGTTTGCACGCTTTTGCAAAAGTAACATTGGCAGCAACAGCAGCAACTACTGCTACTACGCTAACGTTGACTAAAGCAACAAGTGACGCTTCTGTATTGCGTTTGAACGACGTAGTACTATGGAATGGTAATGTCCGTGGTATTGTAACTGCAATCTCTCCAACTGGAGAAGTTGCTCACAACGCCACAGCGTCTTACACTGTTGAAATTATCAATGGCAACATTGGCGCTACTGCAGCAACTGGTGTCTACAACCTTCCAGTGATTGGTAACTTGTTTGCTCAAGGATCTGATCAAAACACTGGTTACTTAGAATCAAACGTAATCAAGCGTACTAATGCTTACAGCATCATCAAAGAAGTATTCAAGGTTACAGGTTCTCAAGCAACTAACGTTGGTTGGGTTAATGTAGGTAACGGTGACTACCGTTGGTATGTGAAAGGCGAGATGGATACTCGTGCTCGTTTCTTAGACAAGCGTGAGATGATGTTATTGTTAGGTCAAACTATCGGAAACGGTATCACGACTACAAACATCGGTGGTCTACCAACAGCGGGTGAGGGTTACTTCGCTGCTATTGAAAACCGTGGTATCGTACAGTCTGGTCAAATCGACAACTTCACTGAAATGGACATCTTAATCGAGGAACTCGACAAGCAAGGTGCTGCTCCAGAATACGCAATGTATGTGAACACTTCTCAAGCATTAGCAATTGACGACATGGTTGCGTCATTGAATGGTGCTGCAGGTTTTGGTAACACAACTTCTGGTATCAGCGCGTTTGGCGGTCGTGGTTCTGAACTCGGCTTTGATTCATTCAAGCGTGGTGGCTACACATTCCACAAGCACTCTTGGAAACTTTTGAACGACCCAACATTGTTGGCAGGTTCTAAGTACTTGGGTGCAATGATTCCGTTGACTACTGTAGTAGATCCTAAGACTGGCACACGTGCTGCTGCTTTGGAATTGAACTACAAAGACACTAACGGATACTCTCGTGAAATGGAGCACTGGATGACAGGTTCTATCTTAGGTGTGAATAACAGCAACGAAGATAACCTACAGTTCAACTACCGTTCTGAGTGTGCATTGGTAACTCGCGCAGCGAACCAACACATCCTTATCAAAGACTAAGGATATTAATAACCGGAGGGGGGCGTTGCCCCTCTCCTTTTTTTAATTATTTAATTTTATTCAAATGGCAACACAAGCAAAGGCTGCATCTGCAGCAAAGAAAAAGCCTGCACCTAAAAAAGGGTACAGCGTCATCAAAAAAGAAAATACCGGTCCTTCTCAAAAAATATATGAAGTTCCACAGGGCGGGGGTATTGTATTCAAACTAAAATCAGAAACAACAGTATTTGATCCGGAAACGAATCAAGTTCGTGCTATTCGTTACTGTCCAGGAGAACCAAGTATTTTTAAGGACGAGCAAAGCAATAATGCTCGCAGATCACATGTAATATTTCGTGATGGATTACTTGCTGTTCCTCACAGTCAGCCCAACCTTGCAAATTTTTTAGATAGTCATCCAGAAAATACAGCAAATGGAGGCTATAAGTTTCGATTAGTAGATACAAGTCGTGACTCAGAACAGGTTGTATCAGATGAGTTCTTGACTCACGATGCAGTCAGTTTGGTACGAGAGAAAGGAAGTGATGAGGTTCTCTCTGTCGCGTTGGCATTAGGCATCAACATCGAACAAAAAATGATTGAAATCCGTAGAGAATTGTTGCGCGAAGCAAAGGCAAATCCTGCATCATTCATTAAGATGTTTGATGATCCAAGAGTCAAAACTCGATCTGCTGTAATTCAGGCTAATGATTTTCAAATTATTTCCTGCAAATCAGACGGTATATATTGGTTTGACAGCGGGCGTTTAATTATTAGTGTCCCTGCAGGTCAAGATCCAGTGGATATTATGGTGCGTTTTTGTCTAACAGAAAAAGGCGCAACAGTTTTTGAAGAGTTAGTTTCAAGATTAGAAAAACTTTCGTAACTTAAATGAGTTCATGATAGATCGTGTTTTGTAATACGAGTGTTAAGCGAGGGGGGCCCAGTCAGGACCCCCCTCTTTTTTATTCGTATATTTGCTATCAAAGCCAACACAACTATGGCAAGTGTAGAAAGAGTATTTAAAGCAGTAAAAGATATAGCGAATAAAGACCAACGTGGATTTATCACGCCGGCAATATTCAATCAGTTTGCAGGAGTAGCACAAATGAATGTTTTTAATCGTCTCTTTGAAGAGATGACTACGGGCAACAGACTACGTCGCGCAGCAATTGACGGACCACGACAGTTTGCTCGTGCTAAACAAATAGAGGAAGACTTGGGAACTTTTAAAAAGAAGTCTGAACTTACTCTGACGTCAGGCGCTGTAGCAAAGCCCTCTGATTTCGCACATGCTATTTCTATATCTACAATTGGTAAAAAAATATTAGGTGTAGAGAAACAAGCATTGGTACAAATGGTATACAATGAAGATCACATTGACAGAATACTCAACAGCGATCTTTCAGCACCATCAGATGATGCCCCAGTTGCATTGATAGCGAACGAAATAGAAATATTTCCAAACGTAAACACAAGCATCAGTAAGATTAACTTGAGATACTACAAGTTGCCACAAGGTATTTTGCCAACTACATCTGCAAAAACTTCTGCAGCACCCAAGTTTGGTTATACATCATCGGTGGCGGGGGTAGAAATATTCAGTGCAGCAAATAGTGTTGACTTTGAGTTACCAGAGCAATACTTTGCTGAACTGGTAAATGAGATACTCGTATTAACAGGGGTGAACCTTCGCGACGCGGATGTATATAATTACTCAAACGCTGAGGTAACCAAACAAGACAATAACTAATGAGTCAAGCATACGTTACAGTAGATAAGATTATCAACGACTACATCATGAGCATTGATGCAGATGATTTTGGATCAAACGCATCAGACTACATGTTGCGTCAGTATGCTCTTAGAGGCATACGTGAGTTTGGTTTCGACATGGCTCACAATATTAAGACTACAACCCTGGATGTAAATCAAACATTGGGCACAGTAGAACTTCCTGCTGACTTTGTAGATATGGTAAAGATAGGTCAGTTAGGTTCTGATGGACTGGTTTACGTTTTTGCAGAAAACAAAAACATGAACCTTTTGCCTGATCAACCTGCTGAGTCTATGCCTGATTATCTGTTAGGTTTTGATTCTTATGTATTTAGAAACTTTATATATGAATCTACCGTGGGTCGTCTATACGGCATGGGCGGAGGACAAGGTGCCGGTGAATACAGAATTAACTGGGCAGAAAACCGTATTGAAATTTCTCTCCTTTCAGACACAACTAAAATAGTGTTAGAATACATTTCAGACGCAGCAAAGTGCGATAACCCATGTGTACCCGTGTATGCAGAGGAAGCCTTGCGCGCATACATATACCATAAAGTAATACAGCGTAAAGCAAGCGTGCCTCTTGGTGAAAAAGCAAGAGCAAGATCAGAATACTATAACGAAAGAAGATTGGCTAATGCCAGATTGAAATCGTTTAACAAGTTTGACGCTCTTAGCACAAGTCGTAGAAATTTCAAACTAAGCCCTAAAGCATAGCGCATGCCTTCGATTGATAAACTATTACCTCGCTCCCTTAACCAAGACGATGATGAGCGCTTGGTAAGCCGCACCGAGATGACAGACGCACAAAACATTCGTGTGTCTATTGACGCGGATCAGGATGCTCTTGTCCTTAAAAACTCTTGGGGAAACACTCAGCGATCTTCAAGTATTGAAAATGGATCAATGCCTTCTGGCACTAATATTTGTATTGGTGGAGTAGGTGACGATTCTGCAGCCCAAGTGTATTACTTTGTTTGGAACAGCGCAAAGAACCATACGATATTTAGATACGATCAGAATGCAAAAAAAACATATATAGTTTATCAAGACAGTGTTTTAAACTTTTCGAAAGAAGGTTTTGTATACGCTTCGATAGTACGCTTATCAAATAATGATATACTTCTGTATTTTAATGATAGTGTAAATGAGCCAAAAAAACTCAATGCTACTAAAGCAGAACAAAGTATATCTGGCGCAGGAGGATATGAGAATACATTTAGATTAGGCACAGTACAACAGCGCACTAATTATATAACAGTTGCAAAACAACCGCCGCTGTCTCCGCCTACTATAACATTCTCAAACAACGATGCTTATCCGCAAAACGATATCTTCGAAAAAAACTTTCAGTTCGCGTATCAATATGAATACGAAGATGGCGAACAGAGCGCATTGAGCCCTTATTCTGAACTTAGTATTTCAATCAGCCAACTTAAAGATGGATTTATTAATGCAGGTGCGAGAAATTTTTACAATCAAATAAATATCAAGGTCAATAATTCTGAACTTGATGTACTTAACATAAATATTTACGGAAGAATTGGAGATAAAGATGCTTCTTTCTTTTTGATAGAATCTGTACCTAATGTGCACGGATCAGGTACTCAAACAATACCTTTTAGAAATGACTCTAATTACATTGGTCTTTCTGCTTTGGTTCAAGATAAGTTATATGACAATGTGCCTCAAAAAGCAGACAGTCAAGCAGTATCTCAAGGCCGATTGTTTTATGGAGGATATACCGAGAATTATGACAACCACAGCGTTGATGTAGAGGCTTTGCCTAATTACTACAAGAAACCAAATACTTTTGAAGTTGCTATTACTAAGTATGATCTATTTGATAATCAGATAAAGGTTGACTTTAGTGCTATTCCATCAGCAGGCGCAACAGTGGATTCAAAAATACTACTGTCCTTTTCCTGGAATGACGGTCCTGTAGTTATCAAAAACAATCAAGGCGGTAATGATCAATACAATTTTACAGGAATCAGTCCAAACATCAAAGTATACGAAAATGAAAACGACGGCACTGCTAAGTACTCGTCTGCTTCTAATTTTCCGAGAGCATTAAAGGCGCTGTCGGGTATTCGTTATTTGAATAACGGCTCACAGAACCAGGCTGCTATAAACTTAGATGGAGGATTCTTAAACAGTCCACCCACCATTCGTTTTACAGCGCAGAAAGGTACTTCTGACTCTACAACCAAAGAGGTTGCTATTCGTCGCATCAGTGGAGGCATCAAAGTAATCAGTAGCGGAGTACAGGTAAGAAAGATAATTGATATCCCTAAAGGGACTTCTCGATTTGAAATAAAAGATATTGTTCGTAATGCGATCGTGGGGCTGTATCCTATTCAGTTTACTCCTCAAAACGGAGAGATAGGATTCAGTAACATTCGAACTGGCGGGCAAACATCAGCGACAGAAAGTGCGGCGTTTAAAGGAGAGGGTAGCGCAAGAATAAGGAGGAGAATAAGAGGCACCGGGACTTTTGATTATTACGAAATCGTCATAAATAAGGTCACCTTCAAGGTCGACAAACTTGTATTTGGCACAAGAGAAGCACAGTTGTTAAATCCAAACGATACTGTTGCACAGTTTGATATCTTGGAAAAAGAGATCAATGGGTATACAAATAACATTGCCTTTGTAGGACGCGTTCAAAATGCAGAAGGTGATTGGGTGCAAGTCAATGACAAACAAAATAAAAGATCTCCGATTATAGATCGTGTTAATTCTTTTGTTACACAAGGTGGATCATTTATGATTGCTAACGGAGACATGGATGGAAACAGATGTTTTAAATCTGGATCTACCCATCAGTTTGGTTTAATCTACTATGACGACAAGGGTAGACCTTCGGGCGTTCAGCCTATAGAGCAAGATGTTTTTGTGCGTCACACAAATGATAGAAACGCATCAAACGATAACCCATTCACAAATGATGTAACAAATGGCTTAGATGGTCGTGGTGATGTAGTATTAAGAATAAAAGGAAATGCACCTACTTGGGCCGAAAGATACAGCGTAATGTATGCAGGCCAGGGTTCTATTGTAAACAAGGTGCAATACTCTATAGGTGGTGCATACGTAGCATTGAGTGATGATGTCGCCGGATCTTTTGGAGCATCTAAAAACATATACCTTTCTTTAGGAACACTTCAAAGTAGAAGCAACTCTTATGACAATCAACTTGGCGCCCTAATCAATTATGGGTTTGCTGAAGGCGATAGAGTAAGAATTGTAAGATATGGAAACGATGAAAAAGAAACAGCCACCTGGAAAGTGTCCAAGGTGGTTACACTTCTTAATGACGTTTCTACAAACCCGCTTCTTGATCGTAGTTCTAAGGCATCAATACAAAATACCACTGGCGATTTCTTAGTGATTGAGGACAACAACACAGCGTTCTTTAATACCAATAGTATATTAAAAGGTATTTCTCGTTGGAATGAAAAGTGTGTGATTGAAATATTCCGTGAGTCAGGTGCTTTTGAAGAGACTTTCTACTATGAGATTGGCGCAAACCTATCTGTAGACTCTAACCACGTTCATGAAACGCAAAGATCGGGTACTACGGTTGCAGCGCGTATTAGTTCCCAAACTGGCAGCACTGTAATTGCAGAATCTACAATCAAAGTATATAAAGGAGATATTATAAAAACAACAGGAGGTGAAACCATTAGGGTTGGAAATGTGATTCCAAACGATGATGATGATTACCCGTTCTTGTTCTACGGCCACACTCCAGATACCTGGACGCCAACGAGTATATACGTTCTTACAGTAACTAATCCACACTCTATTGTCCAGATAGATCAGGGAGACTCGTATTTTAGGTTGCGTACTCTGTTCTATGCAAGCGCCCCGACGAAGGGCGATGTGTGGAGAAACATATCTGCAGCATATTCTCAAAATGCTTTAGTAGACTTTATCGAAGATCCACGGGTCAGCGATTTCTTTGTTTCAAACTTCACCTCTCTTGGTAAGAGATATGCGTATTTACCCGATAATACAAGAACCAAACGCTATGGCTCTATAACGTACTCTGAGCCATTTAATATAGACAATACAACCCTTGGTCTGTCATCATTTAACTTAACCACTTTAAACTTTAAGGATTTTTCGTATGACTATGGATCTATTAAATCTTTGGTTCCTTACGATGAGTTCTTGTATTTAGTTCATGAACGTAGAGGGGGTATCGTCCCAGTAAAACGAAACATCCTAACAGCGAATGATGGGGAGTCATTGACTGCTACAGACATGATATTAGGACCAGTAAAATATTATGTAGGGGAATATGGTTGTAACAACAACCCTGAATCCGTAGCATGGTATCGGGGCTATGTATTCTTTGTAGATGCAAAAGCAGGTAAGGTTTTGAGAATGGGATTCCAAACTGGAATGGATATAATCAGCGAACAGATGGTTGATGCGTTCTTCAAAGAGAAGATGTTCTCAAATTCTACCAGTGCAAAAAACAGAATGTATAGAGCCGGTGTAGATAGAGAAAACTATGAATACATCATTAGTTCCCCCGCACTGTATACGAGTCAACTAACCATAACTGACTCATGTAGCGGACAAACGGCTACTGGATTTTCTCGTACAAATCAATCCGGCACAATCATTAACGTAAGTGCGGTATACGACAACTCTTTAACTTTCGATTTTAACAGCGATTCAAGACAATGGGAATGTGCTGAAGACAACTGGGAGGACTCAGGTAAGGGTCTGTTATTGATTGATCAACTTACAAATAATCCAATCGTAGGATTGGCAGAAGATCAATCGCCAACATTTACAGGCACTCTTCAAGACATACCAATTCTGATGACATCATCTGCTTATCAAGCGTACCATACAGCGGTGTATAGTCAGTTGAATGAAGAAGTCACGCCTGACGCAAACGGTCAGTCGACATTTACTATTACAAACACAGCAGAAACTCTAAACAAGTTTACGATTGCATACGATGTCAGATCTAATTACTGGAGTACAAGATATTCGTATACAGCAGAAGAAATAATAGGTCTGTCTGATAGGCTATACACCTTCTCAGGAGGGCATATCTTTGAACACGAACCTAATGCAACTCGTAACACGTTCTATGGAGTAGCGGGAGATAGTATTGTAGAGTGTATATCTAACTTTAACCCTTCTATGATTAAGGCCTATGAAGCACTGAGTCTGGAAGGCAACAATAAAGACTGGAGTGTAACTCTAAATAATAGTGACCAAACAAGCACAATCGCCACAAGTATATGGCAAGAGAAAGAGGGTTTTTATTATGCCCCAATTCATCAGGACTCAACAAACAATATCGATCATACTGCAACTGCCAATGTTAGTTCCATTAGCGGAACGTCTGAAGTCTTTGGACTCGGAGCAGTAGCGTCTATTGCCACAGATAAGATTACTTTTAAGAATGCTATAAACAATTCAGGTTTTCCATTAGGCAATACAACAGCGTTATTTAAGGTAGACGGTGCTAATTTAGTACCACTTACCCTATTTGCTTCTGCTATAACTGGAGAGAAAGAGTTGCAATGTAGCGGAACTGTATCTGGATTGGTAGCAGACGATGAAATTGTACTCATTGCAAACTCCTCTATTGAAGGAGATGTAATTAGGGACTATTATTTAAAAGCAAAATTCGTAAATTCTACTACGACAGCACACGAATTATATGCTATAAACTTTATATACACTAAGTCTAACCTCCACAACCAGAGGGGACAATAGTAATGCTTATTTTTGCAATATGGATCACGGAAAGAAATATTTTGTAGGCGGCCTAATAAATGTGGGAGCAGGTCTTGCACAAGCCGGATACGGTTTGTACCAGGAAAGGCAAGCCAAAAAGAGAATGGCTCAGGCTGACGGATTAGTTGAGGGCCCAATCAGAACACAGGCAGCAAGGCAAAGAATCGCCAGACAAACCAGTGATTCTCAAGCGGCGATTGATGCCGCTTTACGTGCTGAGGCAACAGCGGCAGAGCAACTTGCAAGATCAGGGGGCGCACGCGGCGTAGTAGCGGGAACTCCTCGACTACTCAGAGCGACAGAAAGAGCAGTAGGTTCAGCATTAGATCGTTTCGGTACCCTTGGTGCACAGCAATCACAAATGCAGGATCAAATGGCCACTGCAGGATTAAACGCAGGAAGAAGAGCAAACTTCAGTCGCCTTCAAAGAGCAGCAGATGCTGCACGTAGTATGCAACTGCAAGGAGTTGCCGGCGCTATTAAGGGTGGAGCAGAGATTCTTGGTGGTATTGACTTTGCAGGTGGAGCCGCAAAAAGAAAAGCAAACAGAGCAGCCAGAGCAGCCGAAAAAGCCGCAAACGAAAAAGCAGGGATAGTCTCAAGTGCACAAGAAAATATCCAAGAACAATTCGTTAAACAAAGCACGATCCCTGGTGGTCCAATAAGTGATTACGAACAGGGACTTGCGAGCGAAATCCGTCCACAGTTTAGTATCACAGAGGAAAACCCTGCGTCTCGCGCAGCAGCAACCTTACAAAGCGATCTATCTCCTGGCGGTGCAATAGCCACTGATGTTCTTTCTGATCAAGCAAATATTTTAGGAACTTTCCCTGGATCTTCAATACCTGTTAGAACTATTGATCAGATTGCGGACTATGCATTTGATATAAATAAGCCAAGTATAGGCCAACGATCATTTGATCGAATGGCTGCACTTGATGCGCAGACTCCATTGATAGAGCAGCAAGAAGAAGAGATTGAGAGACTTGCAGGAGTTCAACCAATGGAAGAAGGAGGTAAGCAAGAAAAAGTAGAGAAGACTCCTGGTGACTTTGATCACGACGATAACCCAATTGACATAGTTCAAGATGGAGATAAGATAGGCGAGATGACTGGAGGTGAATACATCTTCAATCCAGAACAGGCAGAAGAAATGCGTAAACTTTCTAAGAAAGGTTCGTCGCCACTTCATAAATTCATTCGTAACTTGTTAAGCAAAGAACAATTTCAATAATGGCTGATACTTCTACATTTCAGGCTATTGGAGTGATGCCCAACATTGATTATGGGGCAGCGTACAATAACGCAAAAGCACGAAGAGAGGCCGAAGAACAACGCAAGTTAGACTACTTAGCATCCTTCCAACAAGAGCGTGGTGCGTTTACTCCTGGTATGCAGGAAAAATTACAAGAAGAATGGGATGCTATTGAAGCGGATCTCGATGCAGGCGATATGTCTTTTGACGCAAAAGCCCGCAGACAGCGCATGTATAACCAATACAAAGAACACGCGGCTAACGCGATCGAATATGCCACACAGTTGAACGACTTGGAGGCGTCAGTCATGGCGAATCCAGAAGCCTACAACGATCCTCAAAGTATATTGGAAGACCTCGGCACAGCCAGAGACATTGAAGTTAGCACAGGTCTTATACCTGCGGCTATTGCGGAGTTGCCAAACATTAATGAGTTCAAGCGCTACTCACTTGCAGAGATGTCTCCAAATTCTACTGCAGGTCTTTTATTAGACAGACTCAAAAAGTCAGGGGGTATCAGTAAGTTCTACGACATGGCAAGAACAGGTAATTTACAACCTGCTGCCGTTTCAGATCTCGTAAGTTCTTACTTCCGTTCTAACCAATTGTCCCAAGAAGAGATGGATCAAGCGATTGCTTTTGCTATGAGACAGAAAGGTGTGCTCGGTAACTCTGTTGAAGATTTGAAGTCGCTTAGAAATCTATCTCAAGAAGATAGAGATATGTATTTAGCAGAGTATGCTACGTTTGTAAATGACTCTCTTACAAATCTACTTGCTGAAGATGTACAGACAGAAGCAGAAAAACTAAGAAATGAAATTGCAAAGAGAGCCTCGGTAGCAAGTGCAAGCGCATCTTCAAAACAAAATAAAGGCACATTCTTTTTTGATTCAAGAAAAAATCTTACATACGACCCGCCTTATGTATTGAATGAGCGAGGCGCCATTGATCCTAAAGTTGAATACAGCAGTAAGGTTTCTGATGCTGTATTAGTAGGAGATATTGAGGGAACAAACCCGACCTATAGAGATCCTAAAACAGGAAGGAATTACACAATAGAGAATCTGCTGATTGATCCTAATGGAAGCCGGAAGGTTTTGGTTTCTTTTACACAGGAAATAGAAGGTGACGATAATAAAAGAGTATTTGAAGAATTATCATACGGTCGAGGAGATGAATATGAAATACCGATGGATGGATTGAGTAACGCCAAACAAGCGGCGATGATTGATGCTACATTTGATTCGATGAGATCTTACTATGACGAAAAAATACAACCAGGATTGAATGTTGTAAACAGAAAAGTAGCAACAGCGGTTGTAGGAGGGATACCAAGTGAACTTGATGTTATAGAAGGGGAAGGAACTCCTCCTTCTGAATTATCCAAAGAAGAAATGTCTGCAAGAGAACGCCGCCGCCTTGAAATAGAGACAGCAGACACACCTGAAGAGCGTCAAAAGATTATCTTACGACAACTATCAGAAGACATTCCTGAAGATGAGAAGGAAGAACTGAGAGAAATGGACATGTCAGACATACCGGTGTTTGATGCTAAGGCAGCCGGAATGAGAAATATTCAAAACTAATTAAATGGAAGATCAAGATCTACTTACAGCCTTAGAGGATGCGTATCAAAGAGGAGTTACCTTTGAGCAGATTCAAACAGCGCTATCAGAAAACCCTGACGTAGAGGAGGACGCTATTGAAATTGCTCAAGATTTTTACTCAAAAAAAAAAGATTCTACCGAAGGTTTGCAGGAAGAAAGTCTTTCGGTTTCAGAATCCGAATTGGTTCCAGATTCTACGGAATCAGTTTCTTCTCAAGCACAATATGATGCTAACTTCCTGTTAAAGGATGGGTTGTCTTCGCTGTCGCGCGCTTATGATCGTGGTGTAAACATATCTCAGATTGAAGAAAAGTTTCAAGGCAATCCTGAGTTTGTACAATTAGCCAAAGATTACTATAAAACCTTAGACTCTCGTGTCTGGAAAGACGACACGGAAGGATTAGCCCTTATAGTTGATGACAACCCAGGTGCTGTAGGTAGATTTTACAATCAGGCTGCTGCTCCTGGACGTCTTGCTTCAGAAATCGCAAAAGCCGAAACCACAGGAGATGTAAATTGGGAAAATATCGCTTACCTCAATAGCATTATGCAACGTGACGGGGTAAAAAAGACAGGGGAAGAAAACCCTGTTCTCGATTTTGCTAAAGATGCATTACGTGCTATAGTTCAATCCCCGATAACTATGGCTACTGCTTACGAAGCAGGCGTTGCCGGTGCCGCCGGAGGCGCCGCTGTAACTGCACCAATTGGAGGTGTAGGAGCAGTACCTGGTTTCTTTGCGGCTTCTTCGTTGGCTATTGAATATGCATCTACATTAATGGATGTTATTAGAGAAGAAGGCATTGACGTTACAGATGCAGATCAATTAGCATTTGCCTCACAAAATGAAGAATTAATGTCTCGTGCTCGTAAAAAGGCATTGAAAAGAGGTATTCCAGTTGCTATATTCGATGGTATATCAGGCGGCCTTGCCGGTAAGGTTGGTACTTCTGTTGTTAAAAGCGTTGGTAAATCAGCCACTAATAGAGCATCAAAGGTGTTGGCAGCAGAAACCCTTGTACAAGCAGGTCTTGGTGCGGGCGGTGAGTTTGCAGGTCAGGTAATATCAGGCGATGAAATTAGTCCACGTGAGATAGCATTAGAAGCATTTGCAGAACTTGGTCCTGCGGCCCCTGTTATGGCTTACAATCTTATGGGTAGAGTAAATGCAACTCCTGGTGAATTAGAATGGAAAGACTGGGCATCAAGTGTTGAGGATCAGAGTCAAGTTGTTGCAGCACAGGATGTAGCAGATAAAGTTGGCAATATCAACGAACTCAACAAGAAGATCGATGAAGTACGGGCAGAAGATGTAAGCGGAACACAGGCAAGAAAAACCAAAACAGAATTAGTTAGAAAACTCAAGGACGAAAAGTACAGAGAGAAAACCAAAATTGCAAAGCAATTTATGGAACTCAATGAAGAAGATCGCGCGAGGGCAGAGTTGATTTCCAAAGCGATTGATCAAGATGCCAAGTCTATCCAAGAAAATCCTGGTGCTTCAAACACAAATGAAGCAATGAAACAGCGCATTAAAGAAAACATAGAGATTCTTAATGGATTATTCGGACAACCTAAAGAAGAGACAACAACTCAACAAGAAATAACAGATGATCAAGAAACTCTCTCCGAAAAAGTACCGGGTGACATCGAAGCAGGGCAAGAACCTGGGCGAGTACCCGACGTTGAAACAAGCGAAGCGCAGACTGAAGCAAGTAGAATTCTTCAAGCACGTGGGCAACAAGAAGAAATAAATACCATTTTCAAAGATGTTCAGGAAGCGAAGGATAGATTACTTTCTGACAGAGCAGGGCGAATGATGTCCGTGAACTTGTATGATACGAATGAGGCCGAGGCTTTTAGACAACTTATTGAGGAAGGAACTTTCAAACCAAAAGAGCGTAAGTATTTAGAGAACATGATTCTCGCATCAGAAGCCCATCGTAAAATGTTTCCAAAAGCAAAAGAATTTGTTCTTGGGTTTGGTGATGAGGGCTATAAAAGAGGTGCTCTTAGAGCGGGATTTAGTTTAAACAGTATTGGAGAAACTGATCCTGTAACCAATAAGTATAGAGTCAATACTGGAGGTATAACTAACCCTTTAAGAAAAGGAGTGGCTATAAAAATACCTTTAGAAAGTACATACTACGGAGAAGGGCAATCTCGTGGACCTTCTGATAGATTTTCAGGACTCCAAACAGCGTATCATGAAATGTTCCACAATCTCTTGCGCAATCATTTTGCCCAAAATAATTCCGATTTCAATCAGTTTCGCAAGTTGATTATACGTAGATTGTCTGAATCTGATGTAAAAGATCTAAATGATTTTGCAAAAAGATACGAGACTGAAACGGCCCTAAAAAAAGACAGGAGACTAAAAACATTACCCTCAGAGGAATTCATGGTTCAGTTGGGAGGACTATTGGCTAATAAGAATATTAAATTCCAACCAACCTTTTTAGAAGAACTCAAAGCATTCATTGCTAATATCATTAAAAAGATTACTGGGGGGCGCATTCAGTTTTTCAAAGAGGCATCATTAGCAAATGACTTAGCGAACTACATGAAGGGAACTTCTGAGGCTATGCGCATGGGCGGTGATCCTACCGCTGTAGTTGCGCCAGAGAGCCTAAAAACAGATCGTTTTAAAAGAGTACCAGGAGAGGTTGACTTTAAAAGAAGTTTAGAAACTGATCCAAAGAATGCAGCAGGGCTAAAAGATCCAGTCAGTTATGATAAAGAATTAAACGTAGTTGAAAGATTCTTTGGCGATCGTGCAAGAGAAATCAGAGAAACAATTCGTTCGTTAGAAAAGAAATTCAAAAAACCATTAAGACGCGCTCCAAGGGATATTTTGGTTGCTCAAGAAATAGCGCAATCGGTTAATGTTCCGCATTTAAAGAACTTATTGAAAACCGTAGAAAACGTCCGTAAACTTTTAAAGAAAATGAGCCCTCAGGAAAGAGAGCGGGTTACTGATCTTGTAAGAAAGGCCGGATTTAATGAAGATAAATCTGTCAGAAGTTCCGCTATGTCTGAGTTATTAAAGACGAGCCCGAAGGTTGCTGAACAAGTAGGCAGGTTTATATCCTTACGTAAGTTTTATCAAGATGCTTTTAAGAACAATCCGGTATTTGATACACTTGATGCCGACTTGATGGAGACGATTATAGCAAATCAAGAATTTTATGGGACTCGTACTTATAAGGCATTTACAGATCCAAAGTTTAAGTTTGACAATGAGTTAGAAATAGCAGCAGAAACTGCTTTAGTTACGGCAGGGCTTCAGGAAACTTTTAATGAAATAAAAGAAAAACAACAAAGCGCAGGTATTGGGAAACAAATTGCATTAGAAATGTTGGGAGAAAATTTAAATCCCAGAAATGCAAGCGATGTTTCTAAATATGCCAAAAGCCAATTAAACAAAAAGAAACTTACTTTAGAAGAAATCAAGCAAAGTCTTAAAGATTCTGAATTGTATGGTGATATTTACGACCTCAAAAGAGAACGCGCAAGAAAAGATGATGATTTTGCATTTACTGCGGCGATCACAGATGAAGACATAGAATACTACAACAGCGAGAAAAATAGATTCGCTATTGAAGATAAGGTTAGGGCATATCTTAGAGACATCAAAGAAACTGCTGATCAAAGAGCAGGTAGGACTGAAGGAAATGGTATGGTGTCTAACTCTAAACTTTCAGATTTACGTGTTGGGTCTAATATGTTTAAGAGAAGACAAGATCTGCCTGTAGAACTCAGAAATTTTCTCGGCGAACAAAAAGATCCATTTATAAAATTTGCTACCACTATAGATGGTCTGTCTAAAATATATGCTAAATACGGACTGGTAAGCAGAGTAAATGAGGCTGCGTTGAGAGCAAATACTGGGGATATAATTGTTCCCAAAGCGGTATATGAGAGGCTTTTGAATGATGATTTTGTCAAAAATGTAGATAATCAAGGTCTGCCCACAGAAGTAATGCCTGTAGAGGAGGACATTTACTATCCGTTAAACGCAAACCATTTAAAAGAACTTCTTACTCTTGCACAAAAGTTTGGGGCCAAAGAGTCTAATATGTCTATTGCAGAGTTTTTAGAGAGCATTAATGTTAAGACAAAACAGAAATCGCTGTTTGATAATGAGAGCGTTAAGGCAATTCAGCCTGAAACCATCGATGATTTCCGTAGACTAAATCAATATATAAAAGATTATTTCAAAGACAACTTTACAGTAGTCTCCGAAAAAAGATCTCCTTTGTCAGGTCAAGCAGTTCGTAACCAATTTACAGAGGTCCTTAATCAAACGCCTTTGTATTCAACAAAAGGTCTTGCCGGTTACTACAAGATACTCTTGCAAATGCGTCGCACCCGTGTTATCGCTAATGCTGCAACCTGGGTTAAAAACCTTTTAGGTGGTTATTACTTTCAGGCCGCGAACGGCATCTTGCCCATAGGTAATAATCTTGATGGATACAACATCATGAAGGATCTCAAGGTTAGGCTAAGTAAGATGGTAAAGGGAGAGTTTGATCCTGAGACTCAAAAGTTGGTAAATGAAGTAGCGGAACTTGGTTTACTTAATAGTTCTTTAAATGCTGCTTTGTTTAGAGACATAAACGATGCATATATTGCTCAAATGGAAGGCGCTACCGCAGACAAGGCATGGTCTTTCCTTGAAAAAGTAAATAGACAAGGAAAAATAATATCAGAAAAACTTGTTTATCAGTATGGCGTTATTGATGACTACACTAAGATTGTTGCTTTTGCGGTAAAAAGAGAAAATTTTGCAAAAAGATTAGCATCTAATCCAGAAGGCAGATCTTTTAGCGAATTGACTGATGTAGAAAAACAACAAGCAAACGAGATGACAGCGGAAAGAATAAAACAAAACTTTCCAACTATGTCTCGAATCAATCCTGCATTTCGGATATTATTCGGTAGTCCGTTTGGTGATTTTCTTTCTTTCCGAGTTGAAGCGTTCCGTAGTTTTTTGGCCATTTATCAGAATGCCATAAACGATATGAGAGAGTCTGTTACTAATGATTCTCTTACCGCTTCTCAAAGAAAAGCATACGCAGCCGATGGAGTTAAAGCAATTACCATGGGCAGTTTAATGGCTATGGCGTCAGCATCTGGATATCAATTATTAGGAGATCTTTTAACAGGGCGTGATGAGGAAGAGCAAGACTTGGCCATGGCTGCAAGGGGGACTAATTTAATACTCCCGCCATGGATGCAGGGCGCTAATATTATTCCTATCAAGATGGAAAAGAATGGCGACATTCGTTATGTGAATATGAGTTCCACAGATCCGTATGACGAGATTCAAGGATTGATTTATGGGCGTGATGGAATCACCCGATATGATAATTTAATGAGTATCCTAAAAGATTTCAAGGATCCAAACATGGCCATTAAACTTCTTTTCAATCTTGTAGATGGCAAGAACCAATATGGTGCAGACATTGTCAAGAGCGAAGATCTCAATTGGTTTAATCGTAATTTAATACCAACAGGTTATACACATTGGGACGAGACACTTGGAACCTATGCTTTAAAAGAAGTATTTATTCCACCAAATATTGCATATATAGAAAGACAACTTCGTCAAAGAGCAAAAGAGTTGGAGAAAAATCCTGATGCAGAGATGGATCCATTAAATGCTATTGCGTTGTCTACTAATGTTTTCTTTAGAGATTACCCTGTAAATATTTCCAAGCAGTTCTATTACAACATGAGAGATCAAAACTTCAGGGAACCGTATATGGATATGGAAGAAGGAAGTTCGCGTCGCAAGAATAGAAAGGTAAGGCTTGATGAAGTAAAGAGAGCCTATGAGTTTGCTGTTGCGTATTCTTCTAAATTTGAAAACCCTAAGATCATTCAAGACTTTGAGAGAACCATCAAGAGCGCTTTTCGCAATAGTAAAGACGAACAGCGCTACATACTTTACGACGTCGAACTTCCCGAATAGTATTCTTATCTTTGAAAAATGAAATGGACACAAATTTTTAAAGACAGCAACGACTGGAATGAGAAGACCATTATAGGGTTCCTTTCATTTACAGTTATGGTATTGGTAATGTTGGCAGATGTAATTACAGGGTGGTTTGGAAAAGACCTTCTTGTAAATGAATTCATCTACAACTCTTTTGTATTTATTACTCTTGGCAGCCTTGGTGTAGCCGGGGTAGAAAAATTTGCCAAGAAAGATGGCGATAAATAAAGAGATATCAGAGGATACAGTAGTAGGCTTATCCTTAAAAACCCTGGGCGCAATAGTTGCCGGAGTGGGCGTAGTTGCATTAGGCTATTTTGATCTGCAAGCAGGTATTGAAGAAGCCAAAGAATTACCCACGCCTGTGATCAGCAGAACAGAGTATGATTTAAAAGATGAACTGGTTAGAGAAACCATCATGAATACTCAAGGCGATGTCAAAGAAATTAAGACACAACTCGATAAGATAGAAGAGCGCCTGTTTGAAATGAAGTGATATGAAAAATCTCGTCTTTGCTCTTTCTCTTATTCTTTTGCCCTCAGCAATCGCTCCAGAGGACGATCAGATTGATATCGAAGGGGTAGTTGTAATACACTACAACGCCACATGGAATGAGAAAAATAATTTTACACCAGTAGCAAAGGTTAAAGACGCTAAACTCCTAACAGCGTGGATAGATAAGGACGACACTATCAAAGAGTCAGAGGGTATACGTTCTGTACCAACAATCATACTTTACATGGATGGAAATGAAATCAAGAGATGGGAGGCGGGTCTTGCCATGTCATTAAGCATATCTCCTTCCGACATTCAAATAGAGGTAGATAAACTAACTGGAGCAAGCAAATGGTAAGAAACGCACTCATTACATTCTTTGTTTTATTTTCTAATGCTCTTTTTGCTCAGGGATTTTTAAAGTACAGCACTGTATATACGAGTGCGTATGGTGCTTCCCCTATGGAGGCTCAGACAGAATACTATGTTACTCAAGGTGGAGACTTGCAGGACATTACCATTGAGAATCCGTTTGACTATCGTTATACATTGGGCATACGTAGGGTAGCCAGATATGACTACGAGAATCGCCAGAACCCATTTTATGATGGGCACAACCAATCAACAACATCTTTATCTGCTACTGTCGGTGCAGTGAATGGATTTGAGTACCTCGCACAATACGACAGAGGTAGACAACAAGGGAGAGATTACATCAATCAAAGATACTTCTTGAGATACCTTGCAAAGCGTTGGATTATCAAAGGAGAGTACTTCGACCAAGGCTTGGTAGATTTGAACTACGCTCAGGTTGAATCAAGACTAAGACTGCATATAGGAGAAGTAGATTTTTCTGTGGGAGTAGCGGCCAGATCACATCGTCCCTATGGTTACAACCCTATTGCAGATTACCTTGCTGATAATCCGTGGTGGGATTTAGTGCGAGACATGGGCTATGTAGATGTATACTACGGCATAGACTATGACAATGACGATTTACTTGACAACTTTGATTGGTACTGGTTAGATCCAGACGGAAATAAAGTTGCTGACACTGACGAGGACTTCAGAAAGTACATTTATGGAGACATTGTAAACGAGTACAATAAATCTCAACTTAGTCAAATAGGAACGCTTGCATCTCTATCTGCTATACTCGGTGTAGACTACTACCACTACAGCGATAAATTTTGGCTACACTCTTGGGCCAGTATGCTTCCTTGGCACATGCATATATACGGTGATCCCATGTTCTCTTATGAGCAGTTTGCAGATGAGTTAGAAAACACTAACCACTGGATTCCTGGTCAATGGATTGATTATTCTTTTGGGACCGTGCTTGGTTATAAGATTGGTCTTAACTGGGGAATATTTGCTGAGGGAGAGTACATGAAGTACTGGGACCGAGAGGTCTTCAATGTAAGCGCAGGAATCAATTACCAGTTTCGATGAAATGGCTAAACGTGTTAATGATAGCGTTCTTATTGAGCAGTTGCAGCGCTCAATGGCACCTCAAAAGAGCAGTGAAGAAAGATCCTACGATTCTGGTAGAAGATACGTTGGTTGTAAAGGACACGGTTGTAGTGCCGCCTGTGGTTATCACGGATACTGTGACTACGAAGCAACACGATACTATAATAGTCCAAAAGGACAGGCTGAAAGTAAGAATAGTAAAGAGACTGGACACTCTTATTATAGAAGGTCAATGCGCCTCGGATACGATAGTGAGGACCATTGAAGTGCCTGTGCCGTCCATCGTTATGAGAGACAGCGACAACTGGTACAACAAGGTTTACAAGGGTTCTTTTTACTTACTGTTACTTATTCTTCTTTTCCTATACCTAAAAGCAAATAAAATACTTTAGTTAGGATCCGCAGGCCTCGCAATCTTCAGGGTTTAAGATGTTACAAGTAGGCTGTTCTTGGGACGCGAGTTCCTCTACGAATTTGTCGAAGTCTTCCATAAGTATCGGTAAAAAATAAGGTTATACCCCACTGAATTGCGGAGGATTCGAAGATACTACAAAACCTAATAACGAAATCCCCTGAACCCGATCATGTGAAACATTGTTTCCACAAGATGAGCAAGTTTCATGTGTTTGGTTTTCAGAACAATAAAGGCATACTTAGTGTTTTTGCCTGTCTCTTTGTGCTTGGTTACTCGCTTTTTAAAATTCTTAGTCATGCCTATGTATCTTTCTTTTGGTAAATAGTAGACAAGGAAGTCGCCTCCGTGCTGTCCTATGGCATCCCTCTTCTTCTTGCACTTCTTGCAATATCTTTGAAGCCCCACCGGCCTGGTTCGATCTAAATGAAACTCAGATCTTAGTTTAGATTTTTTACACTTGCTACAAGTATGATATGGCGGGTGGATTCGAGGGCTCATTCCAATTCGTAGTATGGAGAGTATGCTCCTGTTGTAACCCTCCAAGACCTTACCTGATCCAATGTGAAGTTCGCCATGATATATTCGTGAGGCGAGATGAATTTCACGAATAAAATTATTTCTGGTTTCTCTGTATCTATTGCCTGCTTGTTTGCCTTGTACGAACCCTCACAAGTCTTGACGCTTAATCGATATTGTTTAGATACAGACTCTACTATGATGTCTGAGTCATCACTAACATTACCTCCTCTTTTAAACAGCGATGATACTGTGTATACAACTACATCTGGGCTCATTTCGAGATAGTGCCTAACTAATAGTTCTCCAAGAATCCCAACATACTCTGTGTAATATTCTCTTGAAACAGACCCCAACAACACTGACTCTTTGTAGCCTTTGCGTTGTTTGTGTGTTCCTTGATAACGATCTTTATTCTCTTGTATACGTAACAGAGTTAGATCATGAGCGTAGTCTTTAAGATATGGCGGTATGGGTACGGTTTTCATGACAGTCCTTCCAATCTTAGTTTGTTTATGGTAGACAAATCATAATGCTTCTTGCAATACTCGTATAGATTGTTTCCGAGTTTTTTTGCTTTTGTTAGGGTCATGTTTTCTACTGCTTCCTTCCATTCCTTAGGTGTGCTACAGAGTATGCCTGTTTCCCCGTGCTTGATAACTTCTTTGTATGGTGTTACTTTTGAAGCAATTATAGCAGTGCGCGTGAACCCCGCTTCAACTACTTTCAGTTCTGATTTGCATCTGTTGAATCTTGAGTTCTTCAGGGGGCTGAGGGAGACGTCGAAGAACTTATATAACTGTGCATACTGAGTAATATCCACGGGGTTCATCCTGTACTTTGCCTTGAGTCTATCTGGATAGTCCATCAAGGCCATGCAATATAATTCATGATCCTCGAATGTCATGCCCATTTGATCCAAATCTTTTTGATGCCCGTTGGCGCCAAGATATCCGAATCTTACTTTAAAATCTTTTGGATTATCTTTTTCCCAATCAGCCCATTGCTTTTCCTTCGCGTATATTGTGTTTGGAATAATTCTATATACAACATCTGGATTAATTTTCTTCATTCTTTCTGCGAGATATGCGGAAGGTGTCCATATTTCATCTGCTATCTCTATACTGTCCTTGATGAAGTACTGCGCATTGTCTTTGTAATGATTGTATGCGGGATTGTCTTTAGGTAAATCCCAATAATCATCATTATCAAGAATAACTTTTACTTCATTGTCCACAAGGAACTGCTTAAATGCTTTGGCATCTGATACATTAAACCTTCTTGACCCAATAAGATGGCTGACGTTTGATAAGTCATACTCTTTTAGTTCATTAAGACTTTGAATGAAATGAATATTAATACCCTCTTCCTCTTTGAGTCTTAGAAAAGGTGTCATTAGTCTATGGTAGTTAATACCGTTAAGACCATCAAGATAAATCAGCGTCATCATAGAATTCTAACAGCGCTGATCTTACCATGTCGAACTCAGCGTCTATGTCTCGTTTGTGTTTTCTGATAGTGTTATGCAAGCGCTCTGCGTCTGTGCGTGGGTTCCCGGATACATCGTGCAGACTTTCGTACAGTTCTGTAGCAGCCTTGTGCATTCTACTTGTAGCCAGGAAGTAGATCTTACTCAACGATTTCGTATCCATAACCTTTAATCTTTGCTACAAAAAGATCTTTACCGAGATCACCATCAAACGCTGTAGACTGCTTTTTAAAGAATTTAGGACTGTCATCCTTTACATATCCCCCGTATCTCAAGTAGTCAGCCAAGAACTTACAACAACAAATAGCATTATCCACATCGTACCGGCAGTTGTAAAGGACATGTATTTCAAAGGTGTCCATCCAAAACTTGTCGTGATTCTCCAATGATATTCGGATCTGTTCAAAGTATTTCTTCTTGTAGTTTTGCCTTACAGCGTAGTGCTTTCCCGCGTAAAATTTATTAAGCGACGGTGGCTTAGGCAATTCTAAAAGTATCTCCGTGTACTCGTTCACACCCTAATATAGGGATAAAGTGCTGTCTTTGTATGCTAAAGGCTTAAAACTTTTTACACCTGTGCCTAATTCATGAAAACCTGTGCGTGATGCATTGATTTCTAAAAGCACAGGATCATTGAAAGGGCTTGGCATTCCTCCTGTTTCTTGATTGCGTTGCTTACGTATATGTATCTCGGTTCTTATGCGTATATGGTAATCGTCTGACATTGGTTTTCTATGAAATGAAAGGAAGGAATCGGCCCTATTCACGAACTTACCGCCGCCTTCAGTCATAGATGCAGTGGGCGCTACAGGCAAACCGTCTGGTCCTTTAATTCTTTGAGCCTCAGTTACTGAGTGAGTGTTTAACCACACTGCCATATTGTTATTAACGCTGAATGTCAGTAATTCTGATGCGGCCTCATAGTGGTACTCATGAGAAGATATTTGAGCACTCTTAGATATTGTTGTCTTCAGTGAGTTGTATGGGTCTATTAGGAACCCGTCATATTTTTCTTGTCGGATAAGTTTCTCTGCAAAAATCAATAAGTCAGTGTAACTATATACCTGATTGTTGCTAATTATTGTAAAGTGCTCATTGACCCATTTGTATGCAGCAACTCTCTCTTCGTAATGCATATCCTGTATTGGCACATCAACAAGAAACTCCATCAGCCTCATCTTAATAGCGGCTGTTTTGTTTTCGGAAGAATATATAATCCACCTCCATTTGTGTAGCACGGCTGATGTAACCATGAGGTACAAGGCCATCGTAGTTTTACCCACATTGCTGTGTCCGTTTATGATGGTAAACTCTTTCTTGAATAAATAATACTTGTCGAGATTAGGGAGTCCTGTAGTCAACCCTTTTTCTATTTCTCCATTCGCAAACTTATTAATCCAATCGAGGTCATCGTGGTCGCTCGATATGAAAGACATATCCCCGTCATTGATTTTCATTTCACGACGAATCTTATTCTCGTCATCAATAATCTCACGGATAGGCATCATCTTTCCTTGTATGATACCGTCGGCTATAGTCTTCTTCGCTAAATCAAAGTCATCAACATCTCTGCGGTCTAACTCACGTGTCATTACACGAAGAGCCTCGTCCTCTTCCATTCTGCCTGCGGCGATGTAACCACCACAAAGAATCGCGGCTCTCAATAGTATGTTGTGCTTCTGACCATCAGGCGCTTTGCGAATCATTCGTGCTACAATATCAATCTTATCGTAGTCCGTATATGATTCTGGTGCAACATACTCTTCATGCTTGACGTTTTCTCCAAGCATAAGCCCAAATATCTTTGGCTCTTCGTTAGAAATTAGATCAGGGTCAAAACTTTCAAAACATGCACGAGATACATTGATACCTGATGGGTCAACCTCAAGTCCGTAGGTTCTATCGAAGTATGATTGAAGTGCCCTGAAGTGATCTCGATGTCTTTCAGGATTAGAAATCTTAACCAATGTCTTGAGGCCATCGCCACTTGGAGAGGTCCAACACGCACGAATGTAATCGTCCGTGCCCAACATTGCTTTGTAGTCCGTGACATTGATGTGGTCAAAGTCAAGGATAATATATCCGCTATGTCCTTTGATGTCGGTATCTCTTCGTCCAGAGAACACACCTGAAAACAGCGCAACAGGTAATTCTTTTTTGATGTTAGTTTCGCCCTCTCTTACTTTGGATACTTTTGGTTGGCTCGTGCCATCCTTGATTCTATCGAGGGCAGTTTCTAATGTTATGTAGTACGGGTTGTCGATGTCCTTGATGGATTGGAACATCGTAATCTTTTCAGGTGAATTCATTCTCGTAGTCTCGTTCTAAGTGTCTCTCCGAATATCCAACAATTTTTTGTTGTTTGATACGATATACTCTAAAATTTTCTTTCTTGGCTGTGAGTTTAGTCTGATCATTTAGGTATTGTAGGGCCTTATTGTCTTTGTTTAAGTGCGCCAAAGTCTTGGCTCTGCTTACACATTCCATGTCTTTCCATCTATGTATAGATACTTTCTTGCCCCTTCTTGTTTGCCAAACTATATCTACGACGTACCAATAAATTGGCTGACCAAGTCTTTTTGTTTCGTTCAGGTCTTGCATATTTTGTTATATAAAATAAAATCTTCTTTGTAGTACAGAGAAAGTAACAACTCTGTTTCTTTATCTATTGTCCACTGCTTAGAGGTAGTGGTGTTAACCCAAGGCAACGGTAAGTCTTTGCCTATTTGCTTACAGACATAATTCCAATCCTCTTTAAGATTAGATACATTTCCCAACCAAAGTTCTTCGTGAATCCAATCGACTTGCTGATAAGCATTTTTTGGTTGGCTCCAATGCTTGTCGTACACATGAAACTGTGCAAACATGTGCTTGTTTATGACCCTTTCAGGCGAGCGTTCGAGGTGATGCTCATCGTTGAGCAACCAATGTAAGTCGTATACATCAGGGAAAGTGTAGTCAACATTGTAAACAAATGAAGATATAAATCTCTCTTTAGGCTCTCGAACAAAAGCAAACTTAAAATATGAGTTCCATCTATCTTCTCCTGCGATAAGGCGTACCTGACTCGCAAGTTCATGTCCAAAAGGTGGGTTGTTATTGTCTCCTGTTATGCAGTTAGGGTCAGCCTTTATTAACGCCTCCTCCATAGAGGTGCTTGCATTTTTAGGGATTCGTACAAAAATACATTTGTACTTATCGCTGATAATCATAACTCAGTCGTGCTTATGATTTGATGCTTTGTAAAATGAATTGGGTCATTAGTATATAGAACAACTCTGTATTTAAAAGAGGCGTCATACATTTCTTTCTGCTTGAGAAGATCGATAATAATACCACAGCCATCAATCCACTTCTCTCGGTATTCTTCATTGATTGGCTTTCCGTTGCTATACTTCTCAAGATTTGACTTGTGTCTACGCATGGCATGTAATACAGTCGCATGATCTCGATTAAATAATTTACCTAAGTGTTGGTAACTCATCTTGGTGTGCTCTCTCAAAAAGCCCCAAATAAGAGTTCTTGTTTCTACCAAATGACGATCCCTTTTAGTCATATCTAATTCTTGTTGTTGAACGTTGTTAATACGACAAAAGGTTGTTATACTATTTTTTATGATGACTGCATTTCTGCGCTCGATATATTTAAAGTAGTCGCTCATGAGTTTTGAATGATTCTTTTGTAATACTCTGGAGCCACAGCCTCTATCTCTTCAAGGTATTTTTTTTCTACTTGCTTTAAATCTACGCCTGCATCATGCTGACTACCTGTTCCATGACTTGCATGCAACAGCGCCATCTTTTCTAAGCGCTTATCTACATACTCTCTCGTGCGCGTGCACATATTCTTGCGCGACTGCGCCTTACATATCTTTTCCATATTAAAATAAATCTATCGCGTAAATATCACTAAGTTCAAAGTACGTGTGGTATCCATTGTGATGTAAAAACTCCTCGACCAAATGCTCTTGTCCCCGTAAGTGTTTGTGTTCCAACTTAATAAGGTGTGGCCTTTGCGGGGCTGTAAAGTCTACTGTTTTGAGTATTTCAAAATCGTGACCTTCGGTATCTATCTTCAAAAAGTCAACACGCTCAACATTGTATGTGTCAATCAGTTCCTGATAGGTCATTGTGGGTACAGTACGGGGCTCAACCAACTCTTTGTTTAGTGGGAGCGTATATTCTGTAAATGAACTCATGCCTGCGTAGTCGTGATCGTTTTTTACAATACCCTCCTTGAAAGTATTCATTTCCCTATAACCACTCTTTGTGTCAATGGCGCAGTTAACGTACTCAACAGCGTCAATCTTTTTTAATGCAGACAGGTATTCCGATATGGGTTCTACTATAATACCAGACCATCCGTTCTTTCCCAAGATATTGAGCGTATCAAAATCACACGAACCTATTTCGATGAAAAACTTATTTGCTTTCATCAATCATGTTTTTTAATATGGACCTTCTTGTTTCGGTCATTTCCATTGTTTTATGCATCCATTTCAAGTAAGATAATGGCACTTGGTCAATCTTGATTCCTTTATACTTGCCAAACTTGATAACCCCATCACTAATTCTCCAAGGCTCTAACCTTGGGCTGACGGAGGTGTGGTTGTTGTTTTCTCCAGACCTGTGCGCAAGCATTTGTTGAGTTTTATCTCCCATTTTTTTTGTATTAAAGGTTAATGTGGGGAGGGCTCTCTTTCCAGAGGGGGTTTTGCAAATTGTTATTAATCTTACCCTCCCCGACATTAGTTTAGAATGGCAAATCAGATGTGGTCTCAGCGTTAGCAGTCTGATTGGATTGACTGTTGCTGTACTTCTGATTGTCCTTTGCGCGTGGATTAAACACACTCAAGAAGGCGCTTCCGTCTGTCTTGATTACGAAATCCATGTTTACATTACCCATACTTGTTAGGTACTTCTTCAACTCATCGAGTTGCGCCTCCTTAAAGGAGATTTGGTACTTAGCGACACCACTGTCGAATTCTTGTCTGTCGGCTACGTAACCGATGTAGACATCCTTTTTTTGATCTTGCATTGCAATACAATTAAATTTCCCCTTGTATATAAAAACGATTGGCTGATTGGTCTTGGTCATAATGCGATTTGATTATGTTCAAGGCTTTTGCAACCTTCCGCTTGCCGAAGTCAAGGGTTTCCTCCGATGCTTTAAATACTGCAGGTAGGTACGGGTATGCTTTCTCCTGTACTACCCAATAAAAATCTTTGATACCGAACACGTGCGTGTACAGAAAGGCTTGAATATCATACCCAAACGTAACGACATCACGTTTGAATCCCTTCACGCTTCGTGAAGATTTGCTATCTGATATGTAGCCATCGCCTAAGCAATCAAGAAATCCCCTAAATGGAACCACATCTCCAAAGAGTTCTATCTCGTGATTGAACTCCACTTGATAATCCCCATCAAGGTAGATATTCTGTACTCCAGATTCATCCAACCTTGTTATCATGTCTATGCATTGTTGATAGTCCTCAAATGAAACCGAAGTCTTTTCAGTAGACATTTTGTTTTGTTCTTCCATCCATTCTTTATAGGCCTTAGTAGAACGTGGCTGTCTCCCGCCTATGTCTTTTACTATTTCTCGATCATCAAACACATGAAATTGCTCATCGAATGACTCAGGAGTAAACAGCAGGCAGTCATAGGCAGTGCCGAATGCAAGAGCAGGAGAATCTTTCTTCAACTTACCTTGCATATACAATTCAAACAGCGCTATATCTTGAAGCGCATATTTGATAGATGAATAGGACAGGTATTTTTTACCCGTCCGTTCCACTAAAGATTCAAACCATCCATTAGTCATACTAACTTCTGTAGTTTACTCTGTTGGTCTGCAGTTAAATCATTGCCGTACTTAGTAATGATTGCCTGAAGTCTTTCGTTTCTATCAGGCTTGTTCTTGCCTTCCTTGATGTATCTTACGGCGTTCTTGTAGATTTCGTTCAAACTTTTCTTAGGAGCATCTTGCTTGGCAATCGCCATGTCAACCTCATCTGCTGTCGCAATAGAAGTTTCGATACCTATACCCAAAAACCCAAGTGCTCTACCGACGGCAGAAGTTTCACAGTTTTCAACATAAGATGTTTGATTAATACGAGATGATGTGCGGTCCTCTTGCGCCATACCTTGTGCAATTGTCTCGCCTTTTTCGTTTATCACAGTAGCCTGTATGACACATGAGTTCTCGTCGATGTGTAATACATCCGTGTGTAGTCCGAATCCCTTGTACTCAGACAGCGTTCTAAAAGCAATGACACGTTGATTGACTTCAACGTACTGCTTTCCCTTGATGTTCGTTGTTTTGAATTGATAAGTGTTTGACATAAATTAAATTGTTTGCAGTGAAATTAACAATGTTTTGTTGAAATCACAAGTATTTGTCAATAATCTTTTGCCCTGGCTCTCCTAAATCTAAAGCCAACGTACGAATTGCATTCTTCTGAGCGGTGCCCTTTTCGTATACTTTCCAATCTTCTGAGCGCTTGTAGTATTTGTCATGACTGTTGATCATCTTGATCAACTTCACACCCAACCATGCGTTCCCCTTGTTTCGGAAGTACGGCCTGTTTGGATTCTCGTCGTGCATTTCTTGTGACACATCGTCCCATACGGATTCAACAACCCCAAAAACATCTCCCGCTTGTTCGATGGTGTAGTAGGTATCTCCCTCTTGGTATGGATATCCCAACTCCTCTTCATCTACGAGTTCTGCATTAAAGTAATCATCACGCTCAATACAAGTTGTGCCTATGATGGTGATGCCTCCTTCTTTAATAAGTTTTTTTCTTGCCTCGTGCTCGGAGTAAGCCTGTACCTCATATAGGTATGAACAAGGAACCATAAATCGATAACTCTTTTTCATTTTTTCTCTTGATTAATTTCTAAATCAGGCATCTGCCAAATGATGTTGTATCGTTTAATCATTCGATAGACTGTCCTGTCCGTAACGCCCAGATGCTTTGATGCTTTCTTTGGGCTTTTGTAAATCCTTAACGCCTTTCGCGTCAGTCTTTCCATCTCCTGTTCGAGATTGAGATTGCCGTAGCACTCGCAGTGCGTCGGCGTACATTTCATACACTTTGCCATTTGCTGTCCAAAATAATTTAGGTTTCATTACATCTTGATTAAGCGTAATCTCCGCTGATACTTACGAATCAACAGCGCAGAGTTCGTGATTTGATTTCTCAAGTCGTCGGACCACCCAAACCTACTTGCTTGGATGGTCATGTTCACTTGGTCGATCATGAGCATATCCAAGTACGACTCGACTGCTCGTATGTGTTTTCTCTTGCGTGTCATATCAGTATCCGAATAACCATCTCATCCCCTGTACAATACAATAGAAGAATGTAAAGATGGGTCCATAGATAAATACGTAGGCCATTGCTTCAACAAATGATGAAGGCTTTCTGCGTGGTTTGAATTCACTCATTTTTCAATTCCGTTTTTTCTTAAATCTTTCATAAATACACTTACTATGCTGTCGCAATCGTCAGCATAAGTTTGGTCAGAGTAAATCTCTGCTTCTAATTTTGCAATTAGTTCCATCACACGTCGTAACTTGATTACTTCGTAACTGTGATGTAGTAGTTCTGCGCACTCTAATGCATCTTGCACCGTGAGGCTAATCTCATGCATTAATACTTCTCGTTGTTCCATTTTATGATTCTCTTTATAGCGGTTCTCCCTCGTGATATCTCCACATGAGGCGTACCACCTTTCTCTATGTTTTGCATAGCGATTTCAAATTGGTCTCGTACCTCACGCTCAATGTTTGGGTGGGTGTCAACGACTTCTTTGCAGAAGCCGATGAACCCGTCCATGTCTGTGTCGAAGTTATTCTGTATCATTAGTTACAGCGTTAAATCTTTCTTGGAATGCAATTTGTTGCTCGACCCATTCGTCGGGCGGACAAATCCATTCGTGCATTAGTGCTTCGTCCAAAAGGAAATCATCCCCCGCTGAGTTGTAGGTTTCATCTCCTTGTGTGCGTAACCAAGTAACGGCTTCTTCATCGGAAGTAAAAATCTTCCCGTGATTTCTCAGATCACGCGGGTTCCAATTCGCCCACTTGATTCGCTTGTTATCCTTAGTTATCACGGCATCTATCTCAAACCCTTCCGACATATTGGGAGCATACGTTTCCAATATGCAGAAGTCTTCTTGTCCGTCCTTTCCGTCGGGTTCCGTATCGTAGATGTGTCGAATCTCCTCGTCGGTTATCTTGTCGAGGTCTAATCCAAAGTGTTTTAACACAATGTCTTTTTGCCAACTCCCGCCAGTGAGTTCGATGTCCACCTGATGTGGGTGTATCATGACCTTTGGTTTCTGCATGAGCGCACCTTGATTGCCGAGAGTTTTATCTATCTCGACTGAGATAAGCACTTCATCGCCTCTCATATCTCCGTACATCACGGTATTGTTATCGTCCCCGAAATCAAACATCCCTTTAAGTTTATCTTTAGCGGGGTTTTTCCCCCAATAGGAATGCCACACCTGTTGTAGTGTGAACATTGGCTTTACCGTGCCCTCTACAAAATCGTACCCAAGCACAGGCCACTTCACACCCTTACAGTACACCCATAGTGCACTAAAACATTGTTTCTTCTCATCAAAGTCCAACTTGACCGTGAGTTTTTTCTTGTACTTCTTCAAGACAGCGTAGTTGTTCCAACCTTCCTGTCCTCCTTTGAAATTGTCTTCCCAACTGAAGACATCATTGAATTCTGACATATTAAATTGAATTGATTTTAGTTTTTGTTTGACACTCCTTCAAACTCATTGATGAGTTGCTCAAGTGCTTCCTCATACGCCCATGACCCGTGAGGGATGTTTGGGAAGTATGTATTGTGAAAGTCTCGGTTCGTATACTCGCTAAACACCACGTCCATGTAGGTACCCCCACCATGTCCATCGTTCCAGATTCGCACACCAGGTATGTTGGTTGTGCATTCATAACCCAATCCACGTCGGGTGTTGAAGTAACGGACTCCCGTTACCTTTAGATTTGATTTTTGCATAAGCATTGAATTGAATTGAATTGTGGGGCAAACATATAAACCCCGGTTTTTAAAATGTGTTAACGACCTGTTAAAACGGTCGAAAAACTTTTTCTCTTTAGAGGATGTGGGGGGACTCGAACCCCCTGAAGCGCCACAGCGTACCAAACCAAAATCTAACCAATGGCTGTCGCTTTCACATCCTGTGCCTTACGTTTTAGTATCCGTAGAAATCAGTAAAGACAACATCTTTATTTTTCTTGTCTTGATAATCAGCATACTGAACGCAAATGGTTTCGTCATTAACACTTTCGTCAGTGTCCACGATTACATAGTAATCCATGTCGGCGTATGAATAAAGACTGTATCTTTCATTCAACACGATAGTTTCTCCTCGCTCCATGTTGTCGAGGGTATTTCTATCGATTTTATTTAATGCTTTACTTAGAGTATTCATAATGCTTACATCATATCTGCTAATACGTAACCTGATCGATAGCGCCTGTGAATTTCAAAGATTGACACACGCTCCGTGCCTTCCCAACCTTCGAAGTAAAATTCAGAATCTGAATCTTCGTACACCTCGCCTGTTAAGTCTTCTTTTAACTGATTGACAAGTCCTTTGAAAACTTGCTCCGCTTCCTCACGGCTTTCCAAAGCCATGAGGTAGTTGTCTTGCATGGTCATAAATGTGTGTGCTACACAAAAGACCGTAGGGAAACCTTTTTCTGCTTTCATAAAATTATTTCTTTTCCGTTACAAGGGTGTAGTCATCAAAGTGACGCACAATTTCTATTGGAATTTCGTACACGTTGCCTGTCTTTGGGTCTTCGTATGACTCCCAACTCCACCCGTCCCCGTCTATAGGTGCACTGAACCTAAGGCGGTCTATTATTTCTCTTGAAAGTTTCTTATCCATATCCTAACTTCTTGAAACATTAAACTCTGAGTTGATGAAATCAAACGCTTCGCTATAAAACTCGTCGTCCGTGTCAATGCCGTTGGCTTCCAACTCTTCTTTGATGCCTGCGAACAACCCGTCCACAGCGCGATTTTCGATGTGTGAAAAACTGATGTTTTCCAATAGAGATTCTAATTTCTCGTTCATGATATTTGATTTTGATTAATATTCGGTAAAGTCTACTTGGTTCGATGGGCATTGTGGTTGGTCCTTTAACCACTCGTCCCTATACTTTCCGTAGTTGCTCATGCAGTCAAACCATTGCGCTTTGGTAATGGTCATGTCGTTCATCTCGTTAGCCAACGCCAACGCTCTTGGGTCATGCATATTGTAATAACCCGCTTCTCTTACTGCCTCGTAGGCAAGAAAAATCTCTTTCATACATAAATTTATTTAGTGTTGTAAAATTTTAACATCCTTCGAGCCCTTTCCGAGAACCCCACTACATAGGCCACACTTTGCACAATTGCTTTTGTAACCCATCTCTTTAGAGGCGGGGCAAGAAACAGCGTTTTCGTTTCCGTCGTTCGTAGCAATGAAACTGCGATATGCTTTTTCGCTTGCGGACAACGCACCATTCCGATCGTGTACGCTCGCCATGAACCACTTGCCGTATTCCTTAGCCCAATCCTTATCCCATTGGTGTGTATATCCCGTCCATGATTTAGCAACCCAAACCATAGCCTCTACCAATTCGGTA
>CETF01000144.1_pt1 | contig 42566 bp, 40 predicted proteins | sample 326991 | NCBI WGS metagenome assembly CETF01 (sample SAMEA2622331, study PRJEB7988) | marine metagenome | biome: marine biome (ENVO:00000447); feature: surface water layer (ENVO:00002042); material: "saline water (ENVO:00002010), including plankton (ENVO:xxxxxxxx)" | depth 5 m | reverse complement strand
CTCCTGCAACAGGAGGAGGACTCGTTGATAAAAATTAGAATCAACTCGGTAATTCCCCTCCTTATCGAAGGAGGGGCGAACTACTCAGAACCAAAGAATCTGTTTCGTAACTGGGGAGGTCCGTTTCCAACGTATAGCATCGAGACCAGATAAAAAGGCTTATTTTAGCACAAGGGTACCTACTTTTGTCTTGATACAAAAGTAGCAAAAGATCAAGCCGAAGTATTTAAGACGGGTTCACTGGTCCTACGCTGAATAATCCTAAAGGTCTTTGTTCATTATGAGAAAATTAATACACTCCTCACCAGAAAGGATTATTCCTGCTTCGCAGACGCATTCGGATTATGTTCTCTATTCCGTCTTAAATACTAAGGGCGAATTTTCCATAATTATCTCTATTAAAGCGTCAACGAATTAAGTGACATCTACAGAAATGACATAATCTAAAATTAAAAGTTAAATCATCCCTTGTTTTAAAAGATTCAATTCCCCATTTTACAAGCCATGCAAAAATCTCTTGCACATAGAATTGAAAGACCCACTACACGGCGCATTCCGCGGCGGCGGTAACGCATATTGGTGCGTCGCATTTTATGCGATGTACATCTCATCCAAATTTAACGTAGTTCAATTCTAATTTTATCCTTCGGGATTTCCATCTTTTACTCACATGTCGGTTTCTATCTATTTCGGTTCATCCAAGCACGCAGTTTATGCGGAAGAGATCTGTGCACTTATTGAAAAAGCAGCTCAACAGCGCGGAACAGGTATTGCAAAACGTGATCCCAATTACATTAAAACCAAATTCGAAAACCAAAATGCGGTTATAGCCTTAGATGGTGATAAACTGGTCGGATTTTGCTATATCGAGATCTGGGAAAGCAAAAAATATGTAGCCAATTCAGGACTGGTTGTACACCCGGATTACAGAGGGCTTGGATTGGCAAAAAAGATCAAAGGAAAAGCATTTGAGTTATCCAAGAAGAAATACCCAACTGCGAAGTTATTCGGGATCACGACCAGCTTGCCGGTTATGAAGATCAATTCGGGTCTTGGTTATAAGCCGGTTACGTTTTCAGAACTCACTCAGGATGAAACGTTTTGGAACGGTTGTCAAAGTTGTCCGAATTACGACATCCTTTCCAGGAATGATCGCAAGAATTGTTTATGCACAGGAATGTTGTACGATCCTCAGCATCCGAATAACAAACCAAAAGAAGAACGCGAAGCAAACGTCAGAAAATTTTACCGTTGGGTGCAGATGAAGACTGCTTCCGTTCAGAAACTCATTAAACCGTTAAAAATATTTTTATAGGCACTTAGTCATTCCTGCGAAGGCAGGAATCTAAATCTAGGGCAAAGCTCAGATTGACCTTAATGGAATTAACATTATGAAGAAAAATAAAAAAGTAGTATTAGCATTCAGTGGTGGTTTAGACACCAGTTACTGCGCTATTCATCTGGCAAAAGAAAAAGGATACGAAGTTTTTACAGCGGCTGTAAACACGGGTGGATTTGATGAAGCAGAAAAACAGGCACTGGCGGAGAAAGCTGCTGATCTGGGTATCGAAGACCACGTCTGCATTGATGTTGAGCAGGAATTCTATCAGAAAGGAATTAAATATCTGTTATTCGGAAATGTGTTAAAAAATCATACTTATCCTCTTTCAGTAAGTGCAGAGCGTGTATTTCAAGCTGTGGCAATAGCAGAATATGCCAAGAAGATCGGCGCTGATGCCATCGCACACGGAAGCACGGGAGCGGGTAATGATCAGGTTCGTTTCGATCTGATCTTTAATGTGCTTGCTCCGGAGATGGAGATCATCACACCGATCAGAGACATGAAACTGAGTCGTGAAGAAGAAGTGGAATTCCTGAAAAGTCATGGAGTGGAAAAAGAATGGGCTAAAGCGAAATATTCCATCAACAAAGGATTGTGGGGAACGAGCGTGGGCGGTGCTGAAACACTCACTTCCCATCAATCACTTCCGGAAGAAGCGTGGCCAACAAAAATAGTTAATAGAGACGGGTTAATGGTAGAGATCGGGTTCGAACATGGAGAACCAACTTCAATTAACGGTGAACGACTAACTCCTGTTCAGGCGATCAAAAAACTTCAGGAAATTGCGCAACCTTATGGAATTGGCAGAGATATTCATGTAGGTGATACCATCATCGGAATAAAAGGTAGAGTTGGATTTGAAGCAGCAGCTCCAATGATCCTGATCAAAGCACATCAATTGCTGGAAAAGCATGTGTTAGGAAAATGGCAGCTGTACTGGAAAGATCAGTTGGGTGAATGGTATGGAATGTTAATGCACGAAGGACAATTTCTGGATCCGGTGATGAGAGATATCGAAGCTTTTCTGGAAAATACTCAGCAAAAAGTAACGGGAAAAGTGTTTGTGAAATTAGAACCCAAGCGTTTCGAATTGATCGGTATTGAATCTGAATTTGATCTGATGCAATCAAAACATGGTCAGTACGGAGAGATGAATCAGGGCTGGAGCGGTGAAGATGTGAAAGGCTTTACGAAGATCCTGGCAAACGCAACGCTCATTCAACAATCGGTACAGAACAATGATTAAAGTTGGAATAATAGGAGGAGCAGGATATACAGCAGGTGAGTTGATCAGAATTTTGATCAATCATTCTAAAGTGGAACTGACTTCCGTTGTCAGTAAAAGTCACTCGGGGCAAAAAGTTCACGAAGCACATCCGGATCTGATCGGTGAGATCGATCTGGTATTTGATGAGGAATTAGATCAGGATGTGGATGTTGTTTTTCTTTGCTCAGGACATGGGAAATCAAAAGGGATTATAGAGTCCGGAGTGATTCCTGAAAAGGCAAAGATCATTGATCTGAGTTCAGATTTTCGTTTGAAATCCGAAGGAACTGAATTTATCTATGGCTTGCCGGAGTTGAACAGAGATCTGATCAAAAAAGCTGAAAAAGTAGCTAATCCGGGATGCTTTGCAACATGTATACAGTTGTGCCTGTTACCTCTGGCTTCAGCGAATTTGTTGAACAGTGATGTTCATGTGTCGGCGATAACGGGCAGTACAGGAGCCGGACAAAACCCAACATCTACCACACATTTTAGCTGGAGAAGCAACAATGCTTCAGTGTATAAAGCATTTACGCATCAGCATCTGGGCGAGATCACACAAAGCGTAACGCAGCTTCAAAATGATTCCGTTGGCGCTATAAATTTTATTCCTTTTCGTGGCGCGTTTACCAGAGGAATATTAGCAGCTTGTTATCTGAAAACAGAGCTTTCCTTGGAAGAAGCCGGTGAATTATTTAAAGACTATTACAGCGGTCATCCTTTTATTCATATATCGGAAAAAGCTGTGGATGTAAAACAAGTTGTGAATTCTAACAAAGGAGTTCTTCATCTGCAGAAAGAAAGAGATCAGATACTGATAACCGGAGTGATCGATAATTTGTTAAAAGGAGCTTCAGGGCAAGCCGTTCAGAATATGAATCTGATGTTTGGGCATAGAGAAACGGAAGGACTAATACTTAAAAATTCTGGATTTTAATTATGAAGACAAAAAAAATAGCCATTTTAGGTGCCGGAAATCTAGGGGAAGCAATTGCGAAAGGAATTGTGAATGGGGGGATTAGTAAACCCGAGCATGTTATTTTAACTCGTAGAAATACCGAGAAGATCAAACATCTTGAAGCGGATGGTTTTCAGATTTCAACGGATAATTCAAAAGCCGCTTTAGCAGATATAGTTTTTCTGTGCGTTCAACCTAAACAGCTGGAAAGTTTGCTAGAAGAAATAAACCCGATCCTTAAGAAAGGAAAGCAGGTACTAGTTTCTGTAATTACAGGAGTGGATCTGCAAACAATTTCATCTCAACTTCCAAAAGGTATTCCGGTTATAAGATCGATGCCCAATACGGCGATTGCAATAGGAGAGTCGATGACTTGTTTGTGTACTAACAATGCATCTTCAGATCAGTTAAATGAAGTAGAGGCGATTTATAAAACCTTAGGGTCTACCTTAATAATTGAAGAACGTTTAATGAAAGCAGCAACAGTCTTGGGAGCTAGTGGCATAGCTTTTTTTCTGAGATATATTAGGGCCGCTACTCAAGGAGGAATTGAATTGGGGTTTGATGCCGATGAAGCACAAAAGATAGCAATGCAAACAGCCCGTGGTGCTGCTTCACTTTTGATAAAAGATGGAGTTCATCCGGAAAAGGAAATTGACAAGGTTACCACTCCTCAAGGATGTACCATTGCCGGGCTAAATGAAATGGAACATCAAGGATTGAGTTCCGCTCTGATAAAAGGAATTAAAACTTCTTACGAACGAATAAATTCGATCACAAAATGAACATTTTACCTGTGTACCCTTTATTCGATGTTGAACCCATTAGTGCGAATGGAAATTACGTGGTTACTGAGGACGGTACTAAATATCTGGATCTGTATGGAGGTCATGCTGTCATTTCTATCGGACATTCACATCCGCATTATGTGAAACGCATCACTGAGCAGATCAGCAAGATCGGGTTTTACTCAAACTCTGTTCCTATCGGAATTCAGAAAGAGTTAGCAGAGAAATTAGGGGAACTTTCGGGATATCCGGACTGGAATTTATTTCTGTGTAATTCAGGTGCAGAAGCCAACGAGAATGCACTGAAAATGGCATCTGCATACAATGGAAGAAAGAAAATTCTGGTTTTCGAAAAAGGATTTCATGGGAGAACTTCGCTTGCCGTTGCAGCTACCGACAATCCGAATATCTTGTTTCCTGTGAATGAAGGAGCAGAAATAGTTCGACTAAAATTGGAAGATTTCAAAGGTGTTGAAGAAGCTTTAAAACAAGAAGAGGTATGTGCAGTTTTGATCGAAGGTATTCAAGGGATCAGTGGCATTCATGCACCTACTCCTGAATTCCTGAAGCATGTCAGAACGCTGTGCGATCAAACAAATACGGTTCTCATTCTGGATGAAATACAATCGGGATTTGGAAGAACGGGTAAGTTCTTTGCTCATCAACATTCAGGAGTTGAGCCTGATATTATCAGCATGGCAAAAGGAATGGGCAACGGGTTTCCTGTAGGAGGAATTATCACGAATCCAAAGTTTGAGGTTACATTCGGGATGCTGGGAACAACATTTGGAGGAAATCATTTGGCCTGTGCGGCTTCTTTGGCGGTGTTGGAAGTAATGGAAAAGGAAAACCTGATCAAGCACGCAGAAGAAATGGGTAAATACCTGATGGAAGAATTGAAGAGGTTACCGAAGGTAAAAGAAGTTCGTGGTGCAGGGTTGATGATAGGAGTGGAATTCGAATTTGAGATCGCTGAAATGAGAAAGGCATTATTATATAAACATCACATTTTTACTGGCTCCTCATCAGATAAAAATACCTTACGATTGTTGCCGGCTCTGGGAATTGGAAAAAGAGAAACAGAGGATTTTTTAAAAGCTATAAAGGAAGAATTATCATGAAACAGTTTTTTTCTATTGATGATGTCGGTGATCTGAAAAGTTTGATCCGGGAAGGATTGGAAGTAAAGAAAAACCCATTTAACGGGAAGGGAAGCATCCGGAATAAGTCGATCTGTTTGCTGTTTCTGAATCCTAGCTTACGAACCCGATTGAGTTCTCAAAGAGCGGCTCAAAATCTGGGTGTGGATGTAACAGTATTTGATGTAGGAGCAGGTGGCTGGCAACTGGAATTTGCAGATGGAGCTGTCATGAACGGAAACAAAGCGGAGCACGTCAAAGAAGCAGCTGCAGTGATGGGATCTTATTTTGATCTGGTGGCGATCCGTGCTTTTGCAAAACTGGAAGATCGCGAAGCAGATTATTCAGAACAGGTTTTGAGTCAGTTTATTAAACATTGTCCGGTGCCGGTGGTAAATCTGGAATCTTCAACCAGACATCCTTTGCAGGCTTTTGCAGATCTGATCACGATTGAAACTCATAAGAAGATTGAGAAACCAAAAGTAGTATTGACCTGGGCGCCTCATCCGAGAGCGCTTCCTCAGGCAGTGGCGAATTCGTTTTCTTTGTGGACTCAAAAAGCAGAGTATGATCTCGTGATCACTCATCCCGAAGGCTACGAATTAGCTCCTGAATTTTCAGGGAATGCGCATATCGAATACGATCAGAAAAAAGCATTTGAAGGCGCTGATTTCATCTATGCAAAAAACTGGAGTAGTTATTCGGAGTACGGAAAAATACTTTCTGAAGATAAAAACTGGATGGTTGATGAGGCTAAAATGGAACTTACGAACGACGCTAAATTCATGCACTGTTTACCTGTTCGAAGAAATGTGGTTGTGAGCGATGTCGTAATTGACAGCGCGAATTCACTAGTGATCGAAGAGGCAACCAACAGAATTGTTTCGGCTCAAACTATATTCAAAAAAATTCTGAAAAATGAGTGAAATAAAAGTCATAAAGATCGGTGGTAAAGTCATTGATGACGAAGCAAAGCTGGATCAGTTTCTACAGGATTTTGCTCAAATTGAAGAAAGGAAAATCCTGGTACATGGCGGAGGGAAAATAGCTTCCGATGTAGCAGAAAAGCTGGGACTGAAATCCAAGATGATCAATGGAAGAAGAATTACGGATGCCAATATGATCGATGTGGTGACCATGGTTTATGGCGGTTTGGTGAATAAAAAGATCGTGGCAAAACTTCAGGCGTTGGGTTGTAATGCAATTGGACTTTCCGGCGCTGATATGAACCTGATCCAATCGAAAAAAAGAGATCCGGAACCCATCGATTTTGGTTTTGTGGGAGATATCGAACAAGTAGACGCTACGGTTTTAAACAGTTTGTTGAACGAAGAAATAACTCCTGTGATCGCACCTCTGACACACGACGGCAATGGACAGCTATTGAACACAAACGCTGATAATATCGCGGGTTTTATTGCTTCAGGATTGGCAGACCACGGAGATGTTGCAATGGATCTGTGTTTTGATCTCGAGGGCGTTATGAATGGCGAGAGATTGATCACCGAAATGAATTTATTGCTATATCGCCACCTTGAGGGAAATGGTATCATAAAAGAAGGAATGATCCCTAAACTGGATCTAGGTTTTAAAGCACTGAATGCAGGAGCTAAAAAAGTCAGAATTGTTGGATTTGATGTATTTAAAGAGGAAGAAAAAGGAACGAGGTTGGTTAGGTGAAAGGTGAAAACTTTACTATCTACTTACGAACATAGCATTATGAAAGAATTACAACAAAACGCCATAGAACTACTAAAACAACTTATATCCATTCGGTCCTACAGCGGGGAGGAGGACGAAACTGCGGATGTGATCGAAGAGTATTTGAAGACACAGGGTTTTGATGTTCAGAGAAAGAAGAACAATGTATGGGCGTGGGCCGGAGAGAAAGATGTATCAAAGCCGACGATTCTTCTTAATTCTCATCACGATACAGTGAAGGCTTCTTCCAAGTGGAGTTACGATCCTTTCAGCCCAACTATTGAAGACGGAAAATTGATCGGGTTGGGAAGTAATGACGCCGGCGGCCCATTGGTTAGTTTGTTGCATACTTTTATTCATTTGGCAGGTACTGATCAAAACTACAACCTGGTTTTTCTGGCCTCTGCTGAAGAGGAAACTTCCGGCAAACAAGGTGTTCCAATTGTGTTAGAAGAATTGGGAAAGATCGATCTTGGAGTGGTGGGCGAACCGACATCCATGGACATGGCGATTGCTGAGCGAGGGTTGATCGTTCTGGATTGTATTGCTCACGGGAAAAGCGGTCATGCGGCAAGAAGTGAAGGAGAAAACGCTCTTTACAAAGCGATGAAGGATATCGAGTGGTTCAGGAATTATGAATTTGAAAAGAGATCGGACGTACTCGGAAAAGTAAATATGACAGTGACGCAGATCTCAGCCGGATCTCAGCACAATGTGGTGCCCGATGAATGTAAGTTCGTTGTTGATGTCCGCCCGAATGAGCATTACACTAACAAAGAAGTGGTAGAACTTATTAAGGAACATGTGAATTGTGAAGTGAATCCAAGATCGTTGAACCTGAACGCATCCGGTATTTCTGAGAATCATGCAGTAGTAATGAGAGGCAAAGAGCTCGGTATTAAAACCTATGGTTCGCAAACAATGTCGGATCAGGCACATATGCCGTTTCCGTGTATAAAAATGGGACCGGGAGACACGCATCGCTCACATACCGCCAATGAATTTATTTACCTGAGCGAGATCGAAGAAGGAATCGAAACGTATATTGAGTTATTAAACAAACTGGAATTATAGGAAAGGAAAAGTCCCCTCTTGAGAGGGGATTCAGGGGTGTGTGCAAATAGACACGCCCGGAAATAAAGGAAGTAATTATGGCAAAAAAACTTTGGGAAAAGGGAATTAAAACAGATCAATTCATTGAAGAGTTTACCGTTGGGAAAGACCGTGAATTGGATCTTGAACTGGCAAAACATGATGTGCGTGGAACCATCGCTCATATCACCATGCTGGAATCTGTAGGTTTATTGGAGAAGTCTGAGTTGGAGGTTCTGATCAGAGAACTTGAGAATATTCAGGAGCAGATCATTGCAAAAGGCAAGTTTCAGATCGAAGACGGAGTGGAGGATGTGCATTCCCAGATCGAATTGATGCTCACCAAAAAACTGGGTGACGTAGGTAAAAAAATCCATTCCGGACGTTCCAGAAATGATCAGGTTTTAGTAGATATTCGCCTATTTCTGAGAGAACAATTAGAGGAAATACGATCACTTACCAATGACCTGTTTTCTGCACTTATCGATCAGGCAGGCATATACAAAGATGTATTGATGCCGGGATATACACACACTCAGGCTGCAATGCCAAGTAGTTTCGGCTTGTGGTTTTCAGCTTACGCAGAGAGCTTAGTAGATGATATGGAGATCATGAACGGCGCGTATAAAGTTGTGAATAGAAATCCGCTGGGATCAGCAGCGGGTTATGGTTCTGGCTTTCCTCTTAACCGACAAATGACTTCTGACTTACTTGGATTTGAAAGTATGGTCTATAATTCAGTGTACGCACAAATGGGAAGGGGAAAAACAGAACTAGTTGTTGCCTCAGCGCTGGCAAACCTGGCTTCAACATTAAACAAACTAGCCGCTGATGTGTGCCTGTACAACAGTCAGAATTTTCAATTCTTGAAATTACCTGATGAGCTTACAACGGGTTCCAGTATCATGCCCCACAAGAAAAATCCGGATGTATTTGAATTGCTTCGTGCTAAAACCAATGTCTTGATGGCGCTTCCGAACCAGATCATGATGACCTTAAGCAATCTCACTTCCGGGTATCACAGAGATTTTCAGCTGTTGAAGGAATTGTTATTCCCGGCCATCAAAGAAATAAAGAGCTGTCTGAAGATTGCTTCTTATTTTGTGTCAAAAATTGAACCGGTTAAAGACATTTTGGATGATCCGAAATATAAACTCATCTTTTCTGTAGAGGCTGTAAATGAATTAGTGGTTAAAGGAATTCCTTTTCGAGAAGCCTATCAGCAAGTGGCAAAGCAGATCGAAGACGGAAGTTTTGTACCTCCAAAAGAACTGAATCATACACACGAAGGCAGTATCGGAAACTTGATGCTGGAAGAAATTCAGGAGAGGATGGAGAAGGTGTTGAATATCGAATAATGAATAATTAATGTTCAATATTGATTGAAGGAAATGTTTATTTAAAAAAGTCATCCTGAGGGAACAAGGGTTGGGCAGGTAATTGATGCAAAGATTCTAAATCTCCCTTGGAAGGGAGACCGATCGAACACCTGTGTGAGATCAGAGGGATGTTGTGCAGCTTCCGAGCTATTAAATCGCACAACATCCTCCGTCCGCCATTCGGCGGACACCTCCTTCAAAGGAGGATTTTTTCCTAACGATTACACGCTCCTGTACCAACTCATCCAGAGTTGAACATGATTATGACTAATAAATTTGAGTACATATAACTCTGGAAGAGTTAAAAGATCAGCTATTCCAACATCATCTCAATGCCGGGTTTTTGAAAGAACGGTTTTACTATTTACGAGTAATACATTCCCGAAGGATTTGCAGACTTAATCCGCTTGTTTAACTCTTATAGGGTGATTCACAAACTTCTTACCGTTCAGCTGTTTTATTGCTGTTTTAGCTTCATCTGCGTTCGGCATTTCAACAAAACCAAAGCCCTTTGACTTTCGCGTGCTTTTATCCAGGACCAAGTCACAGCTTTCAACCACACCATATTTTTCGAAAAGTTCTTGTAGTCCTTTTTCTGTAATGCTTCGTGTAAGGTTTCGGACTAGTAATTTCATGAATATATGATATTAGAATTCTGCTCACATCAAATAATAGCGGTAATGGCAAGCTTTCTGTAAAGGTCAGGCTTATTGTCGGGATTCCCTAACTTTAGAGAAGAGTTTCCAAACTATTTTTAGGATGAGAATGCATTCCTACCTATGGGTCAGGAAAGGCAGGGAATTGGATTAACCACAGAGGGTTTTGGAGGGAAGGGAACTTTAATATTAATATCTGATCTGGTTTAAGCGTCTCCCTCCTTAAAGTTAAGGAGAGAATAAGAGTGGGTCAGACTAGCTTGGTAACGAGAAAAAGTGGAATAAAAGGTTTTGTCTATACTTGCCTGTTTCCGGATGAGCTTATTTAAAAATTTTAGCATATTTGTCTGTACAGTTTATACAAACCTTGTCTCCTTTCATATAATAAAGAGTGTCGTACTTTTTACATGAAATACATGGCACAGAACTGTAAATATCATAAATTGTAGGTTTTAGAATGACCATCTGCAAAGGGATTATCAATAATGTCAGATAGATAAAATTAGGATGAAGGTCTAAGTCTATAACCAGAAAAAATATAGGAATCGCTAGAATTCTAAAACTTAAATATAGTGGCGTTCGGAGTTCTACTAACCTTTTACAATTGGTACAAGGCTTAGCGCTTGTAAAATAAAGAACGATTCTTTTATAGACTCCAAAAGTTTCTTCCTTACAGTAAGGGCATATTTTTCTGCTTCTTAGTATTTCCATATTGGGATAGTAAGAATTTCTCCGGAAAATTATATGCACCTAATTATTGACGTTTCCGTTGTTCTGAACCCATCCCTGTCCCTCCCCTTAAACAAGGGAAGGGGACGTTGTAACTAATATCTGAGTGGATCTATGGAGTCTCTCTCCCTAATGTTAGGGATAGAACAAGAGTGGGTCCAGAAAGGCTGGGAATTGTTTTAACCACAGAGAACACAAAGGTTTTTGGGGAGGGACCAAGGTTGGGTGAAAAAGTGGATGCGAAAATTCTAAATCCCCCTTCGAAGGGAGACCGATCGAACACTTGTGTGAGATCAGAGGGATGTTGTGCAGCTTCCGAGCTATTAAATCGCACAACATCCTCCGTCCGCAGGCGGACACCTCCTTCAAAGGAGGATTTTCTCTTAAATGAGTACATGTTCCGTGCACCAACTCTTCCAGCGTTGAATAGGTTGACAACTCATAAATTTGGACACTTATAACTCTGGAAGAGTTAAAAGATCGATTTGGGTTTCCTCTGATTCTGAACATCTTGTTTGGAATGCAGCGTAGTGGCTCCATTTCATATAAGCAGGAGTTTCCCCCACTGGGTTTCGCAGCAGAGCTATGAAACGAGATTAAGAACTAAAACAAGATATATCCTACTACTGTATTTCCGCCTTGTAGGAATCCAAATCATTCTTGAAGCGAAGGTAATACATATAGGCAGCAACCCAATATACAACAGAGTAAAAATTGAAAAGGATTTGATGGATATTTTGGATTAGAAAAAAATCGTTAATATTCGCAAGAACAAAAGAGAAGGTTAGAAGTAAAATAGCCAGGGTAAGTGGGATTGATAGTACAAACAAGGTTATATACATTAAAAGTCCTTTTCCTGACATGATTTTAAGAAGAAAACTCTTAGTAAGAGAATCTTTCAAAGCATTGTTTTCAAAAATCACATAAAAGGGTGCAAGCAATAGCTTTGCAGAGATAAGTATTCCAATCACAAACATGAGAGAATGTCCTATTCTGGACAAAACGAAGTAAGCAATAAAAATAAGAATACCGGTTTGATAATTTACTAAGAACCGTTCTTTGAATAATCCTAGATCAAACCGTTTTTCCTGAAAAAGCATATCAATTGTGAGGATGATACCATAGGCAAAAACTGATATAGGAAATATCTGAAGCAGTAATTCTATTATATAAAAGCCAATTACATCCGGGTAAAAAAACGTTTTTTGAATAAAAATCTTTAACAACCCTAAGACCAGAAATATTTGTAATGGTATGGTAATCAGAAGTTTATAATGCAAAAAGATGAATCCGAAAACAGATGTTACATCCTTTTTGATGTATTCTTTTTTATTCAAATTGAATTATTAGAGATCATTATCGATTAGTTATACAAGGCTATTTTTTACTTTCGTAAAAAATCCTACAACTGAAGATCAATTGTCATCTCCTTACCATCTCTCAAAACAGTAATTGTAGTCAATTGCCCTTTTTTGAGTTTATTCAGCATGCCCATGTAGGCATAAATATCGGCAAGTTCTTCTCCTGCAATTCCTACGATAATATCTCCGCCTTGTACTCCGGCGTTTGCAGCTGCACGACCTTTAGTTACACCCGTGATCTTCATTCCTTCACCTTCATAGCCGTAATCCGGGAGCACGCCCAGAGTTGGTCCTTCTAAACTCATAGACTGACGTTGTTCACCCGGAGCCTCCACAAAAGCCAGTTCGTCTTTTTGTAGTTCATCCAGTTGCACAATTACCCGCACCAAATGATGAAGTGCCAAAGCTGTGCCATTCATATTTATATATTCGGTGTCGTCAGAAGGACGGTGGTAATCTGCATGTGTATCCGTGAAATAATGAAGTACGGGAATATCTTTATAATAAAAACTGGTGTGATCGCTGGCTCCGGTTCCGTCTTTAACCAAATTCAGATCCAGATCTCCGGTATTGGCTGAATCTAAAATGCCTTCCCATTTATCGGCTGTCCCGATTCCGAAGATCATCAGTTTTTTATCAACCATTCTACCGATCATATCCATGTTGATCATAGCAAGAGCGTTTTCCAGATCTACTGTTGGATTATCTACATAATAAGCAGAGCCTAGTAAACCCATTTCCTCGCCCGAAAAAGCCAGAAACAAAATGTCTTTCTTTGGTCGGTTTGCGGAGAAATACTCAGCCAGTTCCAGCACTCCGGCAGTTCCCGAAGCATTATCATCAGCGCCATTGTGAATGCGTTCCTGCTCTCCGCGGTATAATGAGCCAAACTCTCCATAACCAAGATGGTCGTAATGCGCTCCAATAATGATCAGCTCATCAGAGTTGCCGGTTCCTTGTAGCAAGCCAACCACATTTTTGGAAAGTAATTTTTCGCCTTCAACATCATCTCCTGCATGAGGATTTCTCAACACAGCGGTATTAATGTTGAATTCCTGAAAATAGGTTTCGTTATCTCCTGCAGGCTCCAAACCAAAATCTCGGAAATGATCGGCAATATAGTTCGCCGCTATAGCTTCGTTTGCGGAACCGGCTTCGCGACCTTGCAGGGAATCACTTGCCAAAAAGGTGATGTGCTTTTCAATATCAGCGGGAGTAATGTCTCCGGATTCGTTGCAAGCGATCAAAAGTAAAAGTGAGGATAAGAGTAGAGCGAATATATTCTTCATAAAAATGGAGTAAATAGTTTCTCTAAAGTTAACAGTTTTTTTCGTGTTTTGATGAAATAGTGCGTAGTTTTACAACCGTAGTTTAACTACAAAGGTTAGGGGTGCTTTTGCAAAGTGCAAAGGCTGAGATCACACCCTACTACCTGATCCGGGTAATACCGGCGGAGGAAAACCTGTTCGCTTATCTATTTATAAGATGCGCTTGTTTCGCCTCCTCTTTTTTAAATAAACTTATAATTTTTGTCGGGACGCTAAATATAAAATCACAGCGACCGGGCAGTCCTAAAGAAGAGGAACTATGTTTCAACTAATCAAATCATCGCTGATGGTGGCGATCGTAATCACCATGCTGTCAACTTTTGCAGCTGCACAAATTCAAATATCCGGTAAAGTACTGGAGGCTCAGACCAAAGAACCCTTGATCGGAGCCACTGTTTTACAAACCGGAACGAACAACGGTGTTTCCACAAACACAGATGGGTCTTTTGAGATCGATCTTTTAGACGGCGAAGAAAGTTCAATAAGAATCAGTTTCACGGGTTTCAAAAGTGAAACTATAACTGTTGTTAGAAGTCATTCAGAGCTCAAAATTCTGTTACTTCCGGACACTTATGTAAGCGACGAAGTTCTGGTAGAAGCCACAAGAGTGGATGAATCTATTCCGGTTACTTTTTCAAACCTTGATAAGGAAGAAATACAGAAAAGGAATCTTGGTCAGGATGTCCCTTACTTGTTAAACCTGACTCCATCTACTGTTGTGACCTCAGATGCCGGAGCGGGAATCGGGTATACAGGTATTCGGATCAGAGGTGTTGATCCTTCGCGAATTAATGTGACCATAAATGGAATTCCGGTTAATGATGCAGAGTCGCACGGAGTGTTCTGGGTGGATCTTCCGGATATAGCTTCTTCCATCGAGAATATCCAGGTTCAGCGTGGAGTGGGAACTTCAACAAATGGAGCGGGAGCTTTCGGTAGCTCCATCAATCTGCAAACAAGCTCAAATAGTTTGGATCCATACACTGAAATTAATACGGGCATTGGATCATTCAATACGCGTAAAGCAAATATTCAGCTGGGTTCAGGTCTAATGAAAAACGGCTGGAGCTTTGAAGGAAGATTGTCAAAGATCATGTCTGATGGATATATCGATCGTGCTGAATCAGATCTGAATTCCTTCTATCTTTCAGGCTCCAAAAGAGGAGAAAGAAGTTTGTTAAAAGCAGATATTTTCTCTGGAAAGGAAATCACCTATCAATCCTGGTACGGAGTTGAAGAGAGTGTTCTTGAAAGCGGAAACAGAACATTTAATGAAGCAGGAACTGAAAAAAGCGGAAGTCCTTATCAAAACCAAGTCGATAACTACCGTCAAGACTATTACCAGCTTCATTATTCTTACAGACTACAGGATAATTGGTCGCTGAACGCCTCGCTGCATTATACAAAAGGAGAAGGTTATTACGAGGAATATAAAGCGGATGAGGATCTTTCTGATTATGGAATTTCACCTCAAAATCCGGGAGATCCGACTGAATCCGATCTGATACGAAGACGTTGGTTAGACAATGATTTTTATGGAATGGTTTTCTCAAGTAAGTACACTCATTCTCAAAATTGGAACGTCACCTTTGGCGGCGGATTGAATAGATATGACGGTGCTCATTTTGGTGAAGTGATCTGGGCACGTTTTGCAGGTGACAGCGAATTTGAAGAACGCTATTACGATAACGATGCAATTAAAACAGATTTTAATGTATACGGTAAGGCTCAGTATTTCTTCAATGAAAACCTGAGTTCCTATCTGGATATGCAGGTACGAACAATCAACTATGAGTTTGACGGAGTTGATATTCAAAACAACAATGTGGTTGACGTGCGCGGAACTGATGACATCGTGTTTCTGAATCCGAAATTCGGTATGAGTTATTTGGTAAATGAAGGAAACAGAGTGTTTGCATCTTTTGGAGTAGCGGGCAAAGAACCAACCAGATCGGAATATGTAGAATCATCTACAGCCAGTCGTCCTGATCCGGAAAGATTGTATAATATTGAAACCGGTTATCGCGGAGATTTCGGGCAATTTTTTGTTGGCGCATACGGATATGCCATGTTATATGAAGATCAGTTAGTGGTTACCGGACAGATCAATGATGTTGGCGGAGTGGTTCGTCAGAACGTGCCGAAAAGTTCCCGATTGGGTATAGAACTGGAAGGTGGTGTTTCTATAACCTCAAACTTAAGTTGGGCTGCGAATGCAACATTCAGCAAAAATAAGATCGAAAATTACACTGAGTTCATAGACGATTATGATAACGGTGGTCAGATCGAAAGAAATTTCTCTGATACTGATATAGCTCTTTCACCGAGTATTATTGCTAATTCTATTCTGGGTTTTTCTGATAATGGTTTGACAACAGAACTGACCACAAAATACGTTTCGAAGCAATACTTGGATAACACTCAAAATGATGCTCGTTCAATCGATCCTTACTTAGTGAATGATCTTAGAATCAGTTATGCATTTACGAACCTGAGCTTTGCAAAGGGAATCACGGCAAACTTGATGATCAATAATTTGCTGGACGAGAAATATGAAACCAACGGATATACATTTGGTTATGTATTCGGCGGAGAACAACGATTCAATTATTATTACCCACAAGCCGGAAGAAATTTCTTGCTACAAGTGAAGTGGGAGTTTTAGAATAGTTTAAAGGTGTCATCCCCACCCGTAGGGGCAATTCTTGAATTGCCCCTACGGGTGGGGAATTAACGATGACAGATAAAAAAGTCTGCGGAATGAATTCCTTGACTTGTGAACCTGAGCAAGATCTCTTCAGGTTTGCAAGCGAAGACTTTAGTCCGATGAAAAGGCAGGCAGAAGGAATTACAAAAAAAGCCCGACTCAATGAGCCGGGCTTTTTTATGAATTCTTTTTTCCTAATACGGGCTTGAAAGCCCTTCTTGTTTAAACTTAAACAAGGAGATCCTGAAACAAGTTCAGGATGACGATTTAAGCCATTACTTTAGAAACCGCTTCTGCAGCTTCTTTAAGAAGAACAGCAGAAATCACATTCATTCCGGAATTGTCGATGATCTCTTTTGCTTCTTCAGCATTGGTTCCCTGAAGACGAACAATGATCGGTACATTCTTCACTTTGTCAGCGATCTCAGGATCTTTAACAGCTTCAATTACACCGTTAGCAACACGATCACAACGAACAATTCCACCAAAGATGTTGATCAAAATTGCTTTTACATTAGGATCTTCCAGAATAATTCTGAATCCATTTTTAACGGTTTCAACATTAGCTCCACCACCAACATCCAAGAAGTTAGCAGGCTCACCACCTGAAAGCTTAATGATGTCCATAGTTGCCATTGCAAGTCCGGCTCCGTTAACCATACAGCCTACGTTTCCATCCAATTTGATATAATTCAGGTCGTACTTAGATGCTTCCAACTCAAAAGGATCTTCTTCAGCCTCATCTTTTAATTCAGCAAGGTCAGGATGACGATATAACGCATTTCCGTCAAAAGTAACTTTTGCATCCAGCGCGTAGATCTCATCATCCGGTGTTACGATCAATGGATTGATCTCGAACATGTCAGAATCAGTTTCTTCATACGCTTTGTATAAAGCCATAATAAATTTGATGCAAGACTTTAGCGCTTTTCCTTCAAGTCCTAAAGCAAAAGCGATTCTGCGTGCTTGGTTTACCTGAAGTCCCATGCCCGGCTCGATCCATTCTTTGATGATCTTTTCAGGAGTTTCTTCAGCAACTTTTTCGATCTCAACTCCACCTTCAGTAGAAGCCATGATCACGTTCTTGCTGTTAGCACGGTCAAGTAAAACGCCTACATAAAATTCCTTTTTGATGTCAACGCCATCTGTTACATAAATGGTTTGAACCAACTGTCCTTCATCTCCGGTTTGGATAGTAACAAGTACATCGCCTAAAAGAGATTCAGCAGCTTCTTTAACTTCATCAATAGTTTTGCAGAGGATAACGCCTTTTGCATTGTTCTTTTTTGTGCGACCTTTTCCACGTCCACCGGCATGAATCTGAGCTTTAACTACAAAAAGTGAAGCTCCGTTTTCTTTCATTTTTTTGGCTGCTTCAACGGCACCTTCAACGGAAGTGGCTGCGATACCATCAGGAACGGCAACTCCGTATTTTTTTAAAATTTCTTTAGCTTGATACTCGTGGATTTTCATGTAACAGTATTCTTTTAAGTGTTAAAAAAGCGATTTTTCAAGACTTCTAAAATAGGGAGAATAGGAGCTAAAGGAAAGAAAATGAAAACCCAGATTATTTCATTTCATAAAAGGTTGTGATTTGAGTTGAATGTGGCTTAAATTTGGGTGAATTTAAAAATCTATGGATCCATTGCAGAAAGCACAGATCATGACCGAGGAAGACCTGAATCGCACGTATTTACGGTTTGCTCATCAATTCCTTGAATCTTACGAAGACCCGAAACGACTTGCGATCGTAGGCATGCAAACACGAGGCGTTTACATAGGTAGACGTATTGTAGAAGTAATAAAAGAAGAATTTGATATAGATATCGATTTCGGAGTGTTGGATGTTACTTTTTATAGAGATGATTTCCGTTCAAAATTGAAAATGCCTGAAGTTCAGGTAACAGAAATACCATTCGATCTTTATGACAGGGATATAATGCTCGTAGATGATGTGCTCTATACAGGAAGAACAGTTCGCTCCGCAATGGATGCTTTAATGGCTTATGGAAGACCTAGAAAAATCCAATTTTGTTGCATGGTAGATAGAGGTCATAGAGAACTTCCAATAGCAGCTGATTTCACAGGATTATACGTGCCTACTCATGCTAACGAAGAAGTGCGTGTTAAAGTAAAAGAGTTTGATGAGGAAGATGCAGTATACCTTGTGAATGTTAAGGAGGGCGAAGAATGAGTATTGATCTGGAAAAATATAATTTCACTCAGAAACATCTACTTGGACTAGCAGATTATACCGCCGATGATATTAGGTACGTGCTGGAGCAGGCAAAATACTTCAGAGAAATACTGGATCGTCCTGTTCCTAAAGTACCAACACTCAGGGATAAAACTATTGTAAACCTGTTTTATGAAAACAGTACAAGAACACGGCTTTCGTTCGAGCTGGCTCAAAAAAGAATGGGGGCAGATGTAGTAAATTTTTCAGCAAGCACTTCTTCCACTAAAAAAGGAGAGTCGCTGAAAGACACCATCCAAAATATCAGTTCTATGAAAATTGATATGGTGGTAGTACGACATGAGAGCCCCGGAGTTCCGCACTTTTTGACACAATGTGTTGACGCAGCAATTTTAAATGCGGGCGATGGAGCACATGAGCATCCTACTCAAGCTTTGTTGGATATGTTTACTATGCAACAAATTCACCCTGAACTGAAAGGAAAAAAGATTGCGATCATTGGTGACATTTCCTACAGTCGGGTAGTTCGTTCAAATATTATCGGACTTACCAAGCTTGGAGCTGAAGTTGTTATATGTGGACCAAAAACGCTTATGCCCGTATTTGTAGAAGATCTTGGGGTTACGGTTTCTCATAATTTGGATGAGACACTAGCGTGGTGTGATATTGCTATGGCATTGAGAATCCAGCTCGAAAGGCAGGGAAAAGCAACAGAGCTGTTCCCTTCACTAAGAGAATATCACGAACGATTTGGAATTAAGATGGAACATCTTGAAAAATATCCTGACTTCAAGATCATGCACCCGGGGCCTATAAATCGTGGTGTGGAAATGGAAAGCGAAGTTGCGGATAGCGATAGAGCAGTTATATTGAATCAGGTTACCAATGGAGTTGCGGTTAGAATGGCGGTACTCTATTTACTGAGTGGCGGGAATAGGGTTTGATTTCATTTTTTCTTGAGATAAAAACATGCTTGATCACCTTGATGAGTATTATTTAGCATTTCTGCTTTATTAATAAATTCCCTCATTTCATTCTCAGAAAAGTTCATTTGTTCATTTTGTTTTACTAGTGGAATGCCTTTAACATATCCTAAACTGCCGGTAAATTGAAAAAAAGTAGAGTCGAAAACTACTTTAGAAACCTCAAAGCCAATTTCTGAGGCCATAATTTTAAAACTTTTCTCTGAGTGTAAAAATAGATGTCTAGGTGCATCGAGTTGAACCCAGTTCGTGCCAAATTCTTTCCAAGCAAAAGTATTGGTAATCGGAATTCTGATAAGGGCAACCCCAGATGGGTGTAACAAATTAAAAATATGAGACAAAGTTTCTTTTTGGTCTTTAGAATGTTCCAGGGCATGGTTCATCATTATAAAATCGAACTCACCTTTGGTATCACTAATATCTTGCTTCAAAATTGAAAGCTTATCTTTGATGTGAATAGAATGGTTGATAAAAGGATCTATACCAAGCAGGTTGTAATATCCAAAGTTCAGTAATTCCCTTAAATGAAGCCCTTTGCCACAACCAATATCTAGTATTTTAGCATTAAAATTAAGATTCAGATGTTTTATCCAAGAAGCCACCAATGGCTCGTTCCATATTTTTGTCAGCATTTTTCCAAATAGATGAGACTTGCCTAAAACGTATCTTCCTCTTTGCTTCTTGAGAATTTTCTTTACTAGACCGGATTTGTTTTCTCGAAACGAATAATAATTTTCTGGGTAGTACTTTTGAAGATCTTTGGGTTCTTCTACAATTCTAAGTGAATTACAACTCAGGCATTCTGAGTATTGAAATTCTTCAGGATACCCAAACATCATTTCTTTGGCAGAGAAGAGTCTGTTATCTTTTCCTCCACATATTGAGCAAATAGTCATTAACACTTAATCTTATATTTAAGATCAAGTATAAACATTTTATCATAAACCTAAATGCTGAGTGATGGGAATAGGGTTTGAGCTGCTACTAAAACTTCTTTAAAAAAGCTTTAAACTCATCAGCATTGAAATCAAGTTCAGACTTATGATCAATGATATTGTTTCTTGATATGGAAACAGCATCTGAGCGCAAGTATTCTTTGAGCTTTTCTATGGATTGGTAACGATATCCAATTTGGTATTTGTCAATTAGAGTGCCAATAGCCTGAAATCCTTGCTGAGGAACAACAGTAGGTAATCCAAGAGCTAATGGAAATAAAAAGCGATGCGGAAGTGAGGTGTTAAACCTTAATGGATAATCAGATGTTTCTTGTATTTTAAATGTTACAAGTGCAGCTTTGTGAGTAGCTGTAATTTTTGAAAAATTGTAGTCAAAATCATAGATGCCAAAAGGTTTGAAAGGGAAAATATTTTTATGAGAAAGATTGAATTTCTCTGAACATGATATTGTGATTCCTGATTCAGCAAGCTCCAAAAGCTGATTTTGAACTGAATTTAAACTCCTGAATAAGTCAGGCTTCCCAAGGAAAATTAGATCTTTAATAGCTTCATCATGATTTCTTAAAACTTTAGTAGTCTCAAAATGAGATCGGGGGAAGTAAAAAGGTTTTCGATATATAATTTTGTCTTCAAGCTTAAAGCCATATGATATAAGTAAATTATACATTTCATCGGTTGGTACGATTAACCCGTCAATGTTTTTCATTGACGATTTCAGTAAATACCGTTCGAAGAATTCTCTTTTTCTAGACTTCCAAGCGGTCGGAAAGGTTTCCATATTTAAAATTACTTTCGTCTTACTCGGCAGATCAAGCGATTTAATGAGATTGAGTTCCGGCAGTATTCCGGTACCCCAATTTCCTACTACTATTTCAGGCTCATTTTCTTTTAAAACAGAAACCAGTTTGCTAAACAAAGACTTTGGTATAAAGGGGATCAGAAAGGTAAAAGAAAACAAAAAACGCGTGTATTTTGGCTTCGAAAGCTTAAAGTGATCATAAAAACCACCTAAATAGGTGCTTTCGGCTAAAATTTCTTTTTTAGAATTTTCAGAAATAGGGCTTTCGGTTTCTGTGCTAAGAACAGAGAGATTTATCCCGGTTTTATTCAAAGCAATAATCAGTTTTGTAGAAATTGCCAGGTGACCAACAAGTAATAGTTTCATAAAAGAATTAGAAAGAAATGTCTCATATAAATTAGTAAATAGTTATTATACAACACTAATTATAAATACTACCGTATATATTTTTGTGGAAAATACTGCAAGTGACAAACCTACAGTAACAATTGCTATTCCTGTATTAAATGAAGAAAAGTACATAGAAGATGTCTTAAATTCATTTCTTAACTCGACCTATTCGAATATAATTGAAATTCTTATTGCCGATGGAGGCAGTATAGACAAAACAGTTAGTTTAGTTACTGAATTTTCAAAGAAAGATTCTAGGATAAAGCTCATAGACAATCCTGAGAAGTATCAGTCTTATGCATTAAATAAAATGATTGACAAAGCAGAGGGGGAGATCTTTCTAAGAGCCGATTCACATTGTCGTTACGCGTCAGATTATGTAGAACAGTGTGTGAATTGTATTACAAAGACAAACGCTGTTAATGTAGGTGGAGCTCAAAATTATAAAGCCGAAACTCTGATCCAATCAGGAATTGCTCTCGCAGTAAAGAATTTTTTTGGGAATGGTGGAGCAAAATATATGGACGAAAGTTTTGAAGGATATGCAGATACTGTGTTTTTGGGATGCTTCAGAACAAGCGATCTTAAAAAAGTTAATGGGTTTTCAGAATCTAATCGTACTAATGAGGACGCAGAACTAAATTTAAGGTTGAGAAAAGAGTTAAATGGCAAGATATACGTTAGTCCTTCAATAAACTCTTGGTATTACCCAAGAAAAAGCTTCGTGAAGTTATTTACGCAATATTTCAGATATGGAAGAGGAAGATATATAACCAATAAAAAACATGATGGTGATATTCCATATCGTAGCAAAGCCCCTTTTGTATTTCTTTCTTTTATGGTTCTTTATGGGATATTGGACTTGGTTTTAGAACAGGATATGGGTTTTATTTATGTGTCTACGGCTATACTGGTATTAGTCTTTTTTGAAAGTATCCGATTTAGCTACGAAAAAAAGGAATATTTAAAAGATGAAGTATGGGCTTCAGAAAAAAATAAATCTCCTTTCATTTTAAGTGTATCACTACTCTGTTTTTTAAGTTTATTAACTATGAACTTGGCACACTTTTTAGGCTATGGTTGGCAGGCGATCAAATCCAAGTTTACAAAAAGAAATTCCTGGTGATAGTTTGATTTTTGCTAACATTCTATATCGTACTTTTCTATGAAAGTCGTCCAATTATCTTCTGCTCATTACGTATTTGATAACAGAATTTTTAATAAGATATCAAAGTCATTAGTTAATAATGGATACGATGTGGATCTCTTGATTCAACATACAAAAGACGAAGTAGTTGATGGTGTAAATATCATCGCGTTGCCAAAGGTATCAGGGAAATTAGGAAGGCCATTTAAAGTGATACCGTCACTCTTCAGAAAAGTCATAGAATATCCTTCAAAGACCGTCTTCCATTTTCATGATCCGGAATTAATACCCATGGGTTTACTCCTTAATTTTTTTGGGTATAAGGTGATTTATGATATACATGAAGACTCGATTACAGATATAGAACAAAAAAACTATCTAAATCCCCTACTTAAAAAAATATCAACTATAGTTTTAAAAAAACTTGAAAGTTTAGCTCATAAAAAGCTTAATACTATTATTGCGGAAGAATATTATTCCGAAAGGTTTCCTGAAGCTATTGAAGTTCTAAATTATCCTTCATTAAACTGGGCTAAGAACTTTGTTGTTAAAAGAGACTCTCCGGATAGGTTATTATACACAGGGAGCATAACAGAAGATCGTGGCGCATATTATCATGTTTCTATACTTAACTATGTGGATGAGAGTGAACTTTCGGGTGTTAGTTTGGTAGGTTCATGTAACCCGGAACTGTTCAAAAAATTGATTAAAAATATCAGTAAAGAAGAGCGAAGATTAGAACTGAATGGAGATGGGAAATCTGTTCCATTCGACAAGATCATAAAATCGTATAGTAAGGCTGACTGGCTTGCGGGATTAGCTATTTTTCCTAAAACCAGACATTATTCAAGGAAAAGATTAACAAAATTTTTTGAATACATGGCTGCAGGATTGCCAATAATTTATTCCGATTTTCCGGAATGGAAAGCTTTTTTAGAGCCGTTAAATGTTGGGATATCTGTAAACCCGGAAAGGCCAGAAGAAGTAGTACAAGCGATATCAAGCTTAAAAAGATCGCCAGAGCTAAGAACGCAAATGTCAAATAATGGCCAAAAAGCAGTGTCATTAAATTATAATTGGGAAAGAGAAGAAAATAAACTTTTTGAGCTATATGAATCCTTAACTTAATTGCTTTAATATGTCTGGAAAATATTTAGGTTTTAAATAAACCTCTCTTTTTTAGGTAGCAATGGAGCTTTAACAGACTCATAAATTGTTTGATTATAATTGAGAAAAAATAATATTGAACACGAATAAAACTTCATTATTGAGGGGCAAACTTCTCGCTAAAAACTCTGTTTATAGCTTCATTGGGATGATTTTACCAATGATTGCCGGATTAATAGCTATTCCTTTTCTGATTAATAAATTAGGGGAAGAGTCATTTGGGTTATTGATATTATTCTGGAGCACTATATCGTATATAACGATGTTAGATTTCGGTTTAAACAGAGCAGCAACCAAGTATTTTGCACAAAATATTGGAATGCTAAAAGAAAGTGAGAACCTCAGTCTGTTAATGACTAGTATTGTTTTTGTGCTCTTAGTAGGAATTTTAGCGGGGTCTGTACTTTTTTTAGGATCCGATTTACTTGTGAATAAAATATTTAGTGAAGATTCTTCTTTAAAACTTTTGGCGAACAATTGTTTTAAACTGATCTCATTCTATTCGCCTGTATTACTTTTGATCCCTACTATAAGTGCTTTTTTAAGATCCTATCAAAATTTCAAATGGCTTTCAATAGTAACTAGCATTAATGGAATCCTGAACTATGTAATACCTGTGTTCGCGGTAATATGGTCTCTTTCTTTATTCGATATTATTAAAGCGCTGTTGATTGTAAAGGTGTTAATACTGTTAGCATTAATAGGTGGTTCAGCTAATTTTATTAACGTATCTAAATTTTCTACTGAAAAGCTGAACTTGATTCAAAACATGAGAAAATTGATCAAATTCGGAGGGTGGGTAAGTGTGTCTAATTTTTTAACTCCTCTTTTTGAATATAGTGATCGATTTATTATTGCAACATATCTTACAGTTTCTGCAGTAGCTATTTATGGAACACCTTTGGAAATAGTACTTAAAGTAGGAATGATAGCGGTAGCTATTTCGGGTGTAATATTTGCGGCAATTAGTAATTCAATAGAACATGATTTTGTTAAAACAGAAAAGATCATCAATAAGGGACTAAGTGCAACCACCTTACTATCATACCCGATAATTATTACACTAACACTTTTTGCAAATGAAGGATTAACATGGTGGGTAGGGGAAGGTATTTCTGCTGAAGGAGCTTTAGTATTACAGATAGTTGCACTTGGTGTACTTTTCAGGTGTTCAACTAATCTATCAATTGCTTATTTACACTCCGTTGATAAGCCAGAAATTACAGCAAAAACTCACTTGGTTGAATTTGTTCTATATATTTTAAGCTTAGTTATTATGGCTAAATTTTTTGGTTTGTACGGAGTAGCGATTGCTCATTCAGGAAGGTTGATATTAGACAATATTTTGATGAGCTATTTTGCTCAAAAAAACTCGAAAGAGATGAATCTAGACTTTATAAAGAACTCCAAAATCATTTTTATGTTAACACTAACAAGTATTCCGGCTTTCTTGAGCATTAGCATAATAATAAAGCTTATTTGGTGGACTTTTTTAGCAATAGCATACCTTATTTACGTCTATAAAAACTTTAAAGAATTAAATACACTGTTTCAGAAATGAACTATTTAAAAACAGACAAAAAGATATCCTGAATGTTTTTGGTATCATTTATACTTAAAAAGATACCAAAAAAATAAAGTGCCAAATTGCCTGGCTTTAAACTTGTTAAATGAAACCACTTTAACAACTGTTCTAATCCCATAACCAATTATGCCACATATTTTGTTAAGGAAAACTAAATGTGGATAATATAATTGTATAAGCTTCTTTTTTGATCGGTGCTTTTCAATTTCCAAAGGAAGGAAAAGATTCTTTGAGGTTCCTCCCCCAATGTGGTTTATTTGAGCATCATAATAAAAGAAAACTCTGAATCCGGCTTTTTCAATTTTTAAACAGAGGTCACGTTCTTCTGAGTAGAGAAAAAAATCCTCGTTCATTCCACCTACGTTTTGATATAATTTTGCTGAAATAAACATACAGCTTCCATGAACCACATCCACAAATGCAGATTTATCTAGCGAGTAAAAACTTCCTTGCTTTTTTTTTGAAATAAAAAAGTTTATGAAGGGGAAAGCTAAACTAATTAGTGATAAAGTAGTTATATGGCTAACTACACTAGGCTCTTGATTACCATTTTGATTGAAAACGGCAGGTCCAATTAACCCAATTTCAGGAGATCGATTAATTTTTTTGTATTGAATATCCAATACATCATTAATGAGTATAGTATCCGGATTTAAAAAAAATAAATACTCACCGGAAGCTTTTTTAGCACCAATATTGTTTGCCTTAGCAAAGCCTAAATTAGATCCGGTTTCTAAATATGTAATGGTTGGCAGCTTATTTTTAAGCGCATTTATTTCTGATGGATCTTCATCAGAATTAGAAACAACAATTATTTCATAATCTGTAGATGTACAGTTTTCTATAATAGAGTCAACACAATCCGATATAAGGGAAAGAGAGTTGAAATTTACAATAACTACACTTACTTGTATTTTATTCAAACTTCTTCAATTCAGTATTTAAGTAGGCCGCAGCAATCGAAGTAAAAGCTACGCCTTCAAATATTAGTATTTGTGAACTTGTATTGTTTACAAAAATCATCCCAACTACAATGCCTGTTATTGCTAATGGAAGACCTTTATTTGATAATTTATACAATCGGATTGATTTTTTGATAAGCAAAAACCAGATCGAGACAAAAGAAATAAGCCCTAAAATTCCGAATTTAAATATAGCACCTATATATCCATTATGAATAAAATTTGTACGAATAAAAATATCATAAAAGATTCTTTTTCGTGTAAATTCAGTACCAAAACCATAGCCGGCAATAGGATTTTTAACTACATGATTAAAAACCGTTTTCGTTTCAAGCCATCTGTCTTGAAGAGAATTATCAGTTGAGCCGTCACCAAACGATTTAAATCGTTCTTCTAATCCGTTAATGATCAAGCTAAACAGATCATCAAAAAGAAACTGAGCGATTGAAATACCCAAAAGAACAATGATTGCAGCGGTAAGTAAAATTCTGTTCTTTCCATTTCTATTTACAATTACAAAAATGGCGATCACACTAAAGAAACCAGCTACCCAATAACCCCTGCTTTGAGTTAGTATTAAAGAGACCATGAAAATGAGAAAAAGTCCTGTAGAAAGGATTTGTAGCAGTCTTTTTTTTGTGACTGAAGCTACTGCTAACGATAAGGAGCATCCAATTACCACAATAATCTCATTAGCGGCTACACGTGCACTCTCGGCCTGCCAGGGCAATAAGGCTTGTGCTATGATCTGACGATAGTAAAAGAAATTTCTTATCACTACAAACCCCAATATGAATAGGAGAATAAGCCCAAAAAATTTCTTAAATGATTCGTCTTGAAGATATTCCCGGAGGGGAAAGTAAGTGAAAATTCCAAGTAGGTATACTATTTCTCCTACTGCAGTGTATGTTGCAGCTCCATTGAGCTTGCCTATTACTAATGCATAAGGAACCAGAAAATGCAAGAGCAGAAAAAAATAGTCTAAGGCATTTTCAAGTTTAAGTGTACCAGTAATTGTTTTGAATGCGACAAAAAGCAATAAAATTACACTCAATCCAAAAAAAGGCAATTCTAATAATTGGATGCCTTCTCGTGTATCCAGTATAAATATTGAAGCAACGAAATAGACTAAAAGAAATGATCCTTTAATGGGTTGAAATATGTGAAATAGAAGCATCGCAATTCCAAATGCCAATGCTCCGAATATACCGATAAGGCCAAAGTAAAAATGGAGGGTAATTAAAAGAAAACCAACACCACAAGTAACAGTAATTGCTTCTTTAAAACCAATACTATTTGATGAAGCTAGAACCATTTCAGCTTCTTAAAGAATCAAAAAACTCTTTGTTTTGTAAATATGTAAAACGACTAACCATATATCCTGTAACTAAAATAAATGCAGATATTCCGGTAAAAATCACAATTATAGAGCGACGAGGTTCGGATTTTATCAAAGCTACTCTTGGTTCATCAATAACGCTGACAATCGGTAGAGATTTTGCTTCTTCCATTTTTGCTTGTTCATAAAGCGGGAGGAGGAATTTCTGTATCTCTGTCTGAATTTCGATCTGAAAAAATAAGTCGTAATATTCTGAGCCAACTTCAGCAAGGCTATTAAAATTCAGAATGATATTTTCCGGATCTTCATCATTATAAAGTTCATTTAGCTTTTTTGTAATGGCTTCATATTGCACTTTTTGAGTTTTGTACACATCACTTGATGTGCTTACCGTGCTTGATAAGGCTTGAAGTTTTACCTCAGCTTCAAGTTGTTGAGCAGTTAATAACCCCATTAACCTAAAGTATTCTTTTACCTGTTCAGGGAGCTCAAAAACACCATATTGCTTTTGAAACTTTATATATTCCTGTTGTAAGCTATCAAGGTCACCAATGAGTTGGTTATACCTGATTTCTAAGAATTCTCTGTATAATCTCGCATCTTTAGATACAATTTTAGTATTCAGCTCATTTAATAATTGTACATAGTAATCGGTAATTTCTTTAGCTCTAACCGGGTCTTCATCTAACACTGAAATAATGAAATTGCCTTCTTCTAGGTTTTCAAATGTGCTTCTTTCATTAAGTACTTTAATGGCTTCTCCCACTTCGTCGTCTGCGCCATTGACCTCATATACGTTTATGAGATCAAACTTATCAATAATTTTTTTACTGGTCGAATAACTGGAGAGCAAAACGATATAACGGTTTGTTTCATCCGTATTACCTCCTAACACAGAGCTGGCTATAGAAGAAAGACCGCCATCTTCTGAAAAAAGATCTAGCCCGAAACTAGGGCGTTGGCTTGGCAAGAGATTAGCTGTAGATTTGAACTTATTTGGTATAAATAAGCTATACACTGCAACGATTACCGCAACTAAAAAAGGAATGCCGAGAACTACTTTCCAATTTGAGAACAAAAATCGAATTACATCAACAGAAGAAGGGGAGTGGTATTTTTTAGACATTCTTATTATTTCTTAATTCATTTTGTAATTGCAACATAAGTGGTAATAATACCTGTAATTGTTGTAATCGCAGTCATGATTAATTGGACTCTTTGATTTTTTAGTTGTGCTTTTTGTATTTCATAAGTTCGAAGTGCATTGAGCTCTTCTATAGGTTGGCGATCCACAAATATCTTGTCTCCGGATTCTATTTTTGTATCAAGGGGGTCAAACCAAGTAGAATTTCCGGCCTTTATCACAAAAACACGCTCTTTATCGGCTGCCAATGCAAAACCACCAGCTCTAGAAATATAATCTGAAACAGTGAAATTATTTTCTTCTGAAAAAGGGAAGTAACCGGGATTATTAACTTGTCCAAATACGAAAATAGTTTGTGGATCTCTCGGAATATATAAACGGTCTCCATCATATAGCTTCAAATTTTGGAGCTGGTTCTGATCTTTAAGATCTATGAATACTTTATTTTGACTGACTCTGGATTCGGCATCCAAATACTCTAAACCTTGAAGAACCTGATCTGATGTTCTTTTTAACAAGTCAGAATTAAAATCATTAGGAATACCATTTTTTGGGTTGTTATTTCTTACCAAATATGCAGCGCTTATCAAAGCTTCAGAAGTTACACCTCCCGAAAGGTCCAATATTTCAGAAGCAGAAGTTTGGCCATTGATTATTGGAAAATTTCCTGGAGTTTCAACTTCTCCATATACCCAAACTGAAGTGGAGAAGTCTGTTTCTCTACTTAATGGTACTACAACTCTGTCATTGGGAATTAGTTCGAATGTATTCCATGTATTTGGTGAAAGCTCGATCCGCTCTACACCCACAACGCTTCTTCTAAAAACTAATAATTTAGAAGTATCAGCTTCATCTACAAAGCCACCGCTGATTTCAAGTAAGTCTTGAGGAGAATCTCCTTTTCTAAATTCTAATTCAATCTCTGTCTTAACTCCTCCTGATATACTCAACTTGGGAGCTTCTCTACTTACTTTTTTTATTGTTATAAGATCGCCGTCTTTCACAAAAGGGTTAGATTCATAATTTCCGGTTCTGAAGTATTTGATCAGATCGGCTGTAATAATATCACCGTTAGCCCTTTCAATGGTTATATCTCTAAAAGAAAAATTCCCTTTGTCTAAAAAATTACTGGAATTACTAACAGATTTTGTAAGGTCTCTATTTCCATCAGTAATAGACTGGTAAATAACCTGATCCACTCTTGTTTGTGGAAATGTTAAATACTTACCTGGATAAGGCACGCCGCCAGTAATGTGAACAATGAGAGAACGAGGGCTTTCAACAGATAGATAAACAGCAACATCATTAAAGGTTTTTGCCGCAATTGTTTGAATTTTTTCTTCAGCTTCAATTATAGTCACTCCTGCTACATTTACTGTGCCGATAGAAGGCAGTATAACATCTCCTTGAGGGTTTACCAGAATTCCACGAAGTAATACCTTTTGAGATGTATTTAACTCAATTGAAACAAGATCATTTGCACCAAGTATATAATTGTTTTTATCTATGGTTCCTTCAAAAGGAATTCGTGTAAAAGCGAGTTGTATTCCTAAAGCGTCTTGATAATAAATCCCACCCAGAGTGCTGGAAAGATCAAAATTGAAGCCTCCCGGAATTTGAGGGGGCGTGTCCTCTTGAGCTGCCAGTGATACAGGAATAAAAAACAGAAATAGTAAGAAAAATAGTCTCTTTGAACGAGTAATATTGTTCATTGAATAAAGTTAGGATTATGTAATTTTTTTGACGGGCAACCTTGCCATTACAATTCCCGCAATAACGGAAAGTGCACCAATATATTGAAATAGAGTGAGTACTTCATCTAAAATAATAACTCCAAAGATCAAGCCCAGAACGGGAACAAGGTTTTGGTAGGTGGCTGTTCTGACGGCGCCAATTTTAACGATCCCGTTATTCCAGATCAGGTATGCAATCCCTACTGAAAGCGTCCCTGAGTAGAACAAACCGCCATAAGCTTTGGGTGAAATAGAACTCCATTCCAATTCTACTAATGAAGGTGCACCTATAATAGCCAGGCAAATAAATCCAATAAGGGCCATAAAAGCAGAAAATTGAGTAGAATTATAAAATTTGAGATACTTTTTTGAGAAGATGGTATAAACAGCCCATACAACTGCAGAGAGAATAGTAATGATATCTCCTAAGAAAGTGTCTGACTTAAAAGAGATCTCATTATTTCCGCCGGCAACAATAAGAGCTACACCAAAGAAGGCAAATAAAACACCTATAGTTTTCAATGGGGTTAGTTTTTCTTCGGTAAAGAATTGGGAAAGTAAAGCAACCCAGATTGGAATAGTGCCCAACATTACGGAAGCATTTGCAGCTTTGGTGAGGTTTATCCCCACTATAAACAGCATTTGATAGAGTAGGTTACCAATAAGTCCGATTCCTACCAATGCCCAGAAATGTTCTCTTTTTACTTTAAGAGAGAGTCCTTTTTTCTTAGCCGCAAAATAGAGCAATAGAAAAGCAAGAAAAAAACGAATAGCATTAAAGCTAAACGGGTCAAATTCTAATAGTGAGATCTTAACTACGCTGAAATTCAAAGCCCAGATTACGGCAACTCCAATCAGCGTAAGATCAGTGAGGTATTTTTTTATCAATCAGGTAAATTTAATAGGCTGAAAATACGATAATCAGCCTTCTGAAACGATCAGATAAAGACACAGAAACAATTAAGCCGGTACTGTTTCTTTTCCCTTCCCAAGCGTTTTATTAATGTAAAGCTGTTGTGCGATCGATAGAACATTGAATATCAAATAATACAAACTTAATCCTGATGCAAAACTGTTAAAAATGAACAAAAGCATTACAGGAAAAATGTATTGCAATACTTTCATTTGTTGCGCCATTGGATTACTTCCACCACCACCGCTCATTCCACCGGTTAGTTTACTCTGAAATACCATCGCTAATGACATCAACAATACAAAACCACCAATTGCATCTCCTAAAAATGGAATAGAAAATGGCAGATTAATAATATAATCGGGAGCTGAAAGGTCACTTGCCCATAAAAACTCTTCTTGACGAAGAAGTATGGAATTTTGGAAAAATCGCCAAAGTGTGATTAAAATCGGAAACTGAAGAAGGTTAGGTAAACAGCCACCAAGTGGGTTTACTTTATTCTTCTTATAGATTTTCATTGTTTCCTGTTGTTGCTTCTGTGGATTGTCTTTGTATTTATCCTGAATCTCTTTTAGCTGTGGCTGTAGCTCCTTCATGGCAGCCATGCTTTTGTAACTCTTAAATGTAAGAGGGGATAGAACAAGCTTCACAGATGCCGCAAAAATAATTACTAATACACCGTAGTTGCTGATGAAGCCACTGAAAAAAGTAAAAAATGGAATTACTATAAAACGGACAAAAGGGTCAGAAAACCAGCGTAACCAGTTGTAACCAACTTCAACCATGTCGTAGGCGTGCTCGTCGACTTGCTTGATTTCATAGTATTTTAATGGGCCTATAAACAATTTATAAGAAAGAACTCCATCTCCCGGAATTGAAGAAGTAATTGAAGATGTATACTTATGTTTTGTAAGAGGGTCGTCGTTTTCGCCGGTTACTTCGCCAGTAAGAAAAGCACTTTCCGTTTGGTGAAGCGGTTTAATGAATTGAGTAAAGAACTTGGTACGGGTAGCTGACCAATCAATATTTCCGTTAAAAGTTTCCTCTTTTCTTCCGGGTTCATCTAATTTAAATTTCTCGAGCTCTTCACCCAAATAAACATAAGCCGCAGCGTCTATACCTTCTTGTTTTTTGTCTTTTTCAGAGGAGTTGAGCTTTGATGTCCACCCAAAATCGACAGCTCTTCCAATAATGTAATCACTAACTCCAATGAACTGTACATCGAAATCAATTTCATAAGTATCTGCTAAAAAAGTATAAGTAAATACAATTTGACGACCATCACGGAGCTGAAGAGCATATTTAAGTTCTTTTGTATCGCCTTCGTTCAGAGTTAATTCAGAACCTGTATTTAGTTGAGTAAATAAAAGATTCTGAGTATCAACATTTAGGTTTTCAGTAGTTAAAAACCCAAAATTATAAGCAGATTTAGTAGAATCTGAAATAAGTTGATAAGGTGCTCCCGCCCATGAATTATACTCTGAGAAAGTAAATGAGATAGGTCCGGCTCCTTTATTGGAGAATACAGCAGTATAAAGGGGAGTTGTTACAACAAATTCGGATTGTTCAACATCTTGTGAACTTGAAAAGATCTCTGATCTGGGAGAAACAGATTCTTGTGTAACTTGCTCTCTGATACTTGGCTGATTAGTAACCGCTGTAGAAACCGGTTCTTCATTTTGAATAGCTTCTATTTGTGCTAAGCTATCCTGGCGAGCGCGTTCTGCAAGTTGTGCCGCGCGTTCTTCTTCGCTGGGCATGCTTACAACAAACCAAGCCACCATTATTAAAAATATTAATCCAAGTCCCGTTGCAGTGTTTTTATCCAAAAGTCAGCGTGTTTTAAATAGTTTGATTTGTAGAAAGCAGTCGGTTACGGAGTTCCTCCATCATAGTTACCACATCGCATTGAACTTTTGAAAATTCAAGGTTGGTGGTGCGGGCAATAAGTACACAATGTAAGCCAATACCGAGTTCCTTCACGGCTTCATTGATTTGATGCTGATTAAGACGAAATGATTCTCTCATTATTCGTTTAGCATTATTTCTTTGTACAGCATTACCGGTTTTTTTGGGAGATATAAATCCGATTTTAAAATCCCATTCAGAAGAACTAAACGTAGTATAGCGAAGATTCACCGAGGGTGATTTTATGAGCGTAGTTCCAGAGAATAAATTCTGGAAATTTCGCTTACCACGTAAGATTCGAGATTTAGGTAAGGTAAATCTACGAGGTGGAGCAACAGTTATGTTACTTTGCTCCTTTTCGCTCATCACTAACACTCAGCTTGTGGCGACCTTTAGCTCGTCGGCCTGCAATTACTTTGCGTCCGTTTTTTGTAGACATACGCTCTCTGAAGCCATGCTTGTTCTTGCGTTTTCTATTACTTGGTTGAAATGTACGTTTCATTGGATTTGGATGTTTTTGCGTTCAATTCGTATCCGAAAAAGGCTTTAAATATAAGGATTATATCCGAAAATCTTAACTATATTTTGAATATTATTTTAAACGCTTACTCTTCGTGAACTGGGAAATTCAACGCTACTTTTGTTCCCTGTTTTACCGCTGATGAGATTAAAAAATTCCCGTCTTTTTGGTCCAATAAACGAAGCGCTTCTACTAAGCCAATTCCAAATCCTTGTATACCGGATTCGGTTTTCTGGGATTCTACAAACTTGAGCTTATGCAGTGCTTCCAGTTTATCTTTTGGAATTCCGGTTCCGTTATCCTCAACCACAACTTTAATGAAATTGTCATCTTTTATACTGTTCTTGCCAAATGAAATTCCGATAGTACCTCCCACAGGAGAGAATTTTATGGCATTAGATACTACATTTCCAATAATGTTTATGATTTGATTGGATGACATTGAATTTATCGAGCAGCTTTCAGAGCATTTATTATCAAAAAAAAGATCGATTTCTTTTAACGTACTTTGCATAGAGTAAAGCGAGCTTATTCTGTCAATGATCGTTGATACGGGTGTGGCAATCTGGTTTTTATTCTTGTCTATTTCGTATTGAAGACTTCCCTCTGCGTATTCCAACAGATTTTTAGCGGATTGTTTAATCATGCCAATGTTCTTGAGGGTCTTTCTATCCTCAACTTCAGTTTCCAATAGGCTGGAAAAACCAATGATTCCGGAGAGAGGACCTCGGATGTCATGCCGGGTTTTAGTAACCAATTTCTCTTGAATATTCAGCTTTTCAGAATGGGTGTTAAAATTTTTCTTTAATATCAGATAATCAGCTACTTGTTGATTGATTAATTTCAGACTGTGTATTTGTTGGTCCGAAAGTTCAAGAGTTTCGGTGTGCAAAAGACAGCAGGAGCCAATAAAAACTCCCATTTCATCTTTAAAAGGAAATCCCAAGTAGTACTTTAAATGAGGAGATCCTGTTACTAAGGGATGAGCATGAAACTGATCATCTTTGTTAAAGTCCTCAATTTCATAAATTTCTTCGTTGTTGATTGTGATGTAGCAGATCGATTCTTCCACAGGAATATGTTCAAATTCCATACCACATTCTGCAACCGTCCATTGATTTTCATCATCAATTAAATTGATTTGAGAATACATTGCACCTGAAGTCAAACAAATTAACTCAGAAAACCTTGCTAATACACTGTCTTTTTCGTTGTAGTCAAGAGACAATTTAAGTAAGGAAGAAGCCCGATTCTTATCCGATATATTAGAAGTACGCATAGTAATTATTCTTAATTAACCCCATTATCATTATAGAGATATAATACATTAGATATACAATGTTTATATCCGGAGGAATAAAACTACGAAAAGAACCCGGTTTGGGATTGGTTCAAATAAAGGCGACCTTTAGGGAGCAAGTTAAAGGTCAGGTATCGGCATTTCTTTAGTACAGTATTTGTTTTCCCTTCTCTAGTTTGTAACAATTTAATTTATCACAGCCGAAAAAGTTAACTATTCACACTCGTGAATTCTTCTGTACATGTGAGCAATATTTATATTTTTATTTATAATGGAATACGGTAAAGTAAAATGGTTCAATGCTGAAAAAGGCTTTGGATTCATCGCACCAGAAAATGGAAGCAAAGATGTTTTCATGCATAGAAACAACATTGAGAACCTTGGATTTAACGAAGGTATCAAAGATGGTGAGTCTGTAGAATTTAAAATTGAAGAAACGGATAAAGGACTGAGCGCAGTTGATGTGTATGTTCTTGAATGATCGTTAATTCAATGATTTTCAAAAGCCCGGTTTCGAAAGAAGTCGGGCTTTTTTTGTGGAAAGAGGCTTTAAATCATTCCCAAACAACAGTAGTTTCTTAATATTTTTGAATGCAATCCGTAGAATTTAATGACGCTTTATGAGTTCTCCAATGCTTGAGAGAAAAGTTTCCTGAAATCTTCTACAGCGTCAATTGGATAAAGGTAGTTTGGAGCACGATAATAGTCGAATTTATCTTCTAAGCTTGGTTCGTGATCGTATTCTGAAAGCGCATTTTTGTACCCTTCTAGCCAATCATTATAGTGGTTTATCAATTTATTTGCACTTTTTCTAGATTCATTAGGGATTAAATGAGAAGTATTTAGCAAAAGATTTCTAGAATCAACATTAGTAATTGCAATGGATTTTACCCATTTAAAAATTTTTGATTCTTCAGAATTTAAATATTGACTGATGAATTCCTGAGTAAAATCAAAGTTTCTAACTAAATGGCTTAGAATTGTAACAAAGTCAATTTCCTGTTCATTACTTAGTAAATCAGTTGCCACTTGTCCAGTATATTCATCAGTAATACTTAGTGTTTCAATTGCAGATATAAGTTCGTTGGGAAGTTGTTTCTTATTCTTTAAGTATTTTGCAATTTGAAGTGCTGCTAACCTTTCTTTTTCATTCGAACTGGTTAAGTGCTGAAGATATCTGCTAATTCGTTCTGATTCTCTATCTAGTAACTCACTTTTTTCTCTTCTTTTGTTATATAAAAAACCAACCAAAAAAATAGCAAATGGAATAAGAATTCCAGAAGCAAGTGAACCTATGATTTCAAGTTTATCCCATATGTCTTTTATTTCATCCAACTTTAAATCACTCCCAAACTACCGTCGTTCCTTCGTCTGCTCCGTCTACCACGATCTTCTTGAAATTCCCTCTTTCATTCATGTTGAATACAATGATCGGTGTATTGTTTTCGCGACAAAGAGTGAAAGCGGTAAGATCCATCACAGATAGGCGTTGCTTTAGCACGTCATCACCGGTAATTCGATCATATTTTTTAGCGTCTGCATTTTTTTCGGGATCAGAATCATAAATTCCGTCCACTCGTGTTCCTTTCAGAATTACATCAGCTTCAATTTCAATAGCGCGTAAAGCACCTGCTGTATCCGTGGTGAAATAAGGGTTTCCGGTTCCGGCTCCAAAAATTACTACACGACCTTTTTCCAGGTGACGAACAGCTCTCCGGCGAATAAAAGGTTCCGCGATGGCTTCCATTCTGATGGCGCTCATCAATCTGGTTTGCACATTTTGTTGTTCTAGAGCATCCTGCAAAGCCATGCTGTTGATCATTGTGGCAAGCATTCCCATATAATCGCCCTGCACACGATCCATTCCTTCAGTGGCTCCTTTAACTCCACGGAAAATATTTCCTCCACCTATTACCACGCAAACTTCAACGCCTTCTTCTTGTACACTTTTGATCTCTTCGGCATATTGAGTAAGGATATCTCCGTCAATTCCATGTCCCTGAGTTCCTAAAAGTGCTTCGCCACTGAGTTTTAAAAGGATGCGTTTGTATTTATTTGCCACTGTAGTTGGTTTTTGAAATTATGGGTCAAAAAAAAGGCTGTTTTGAAAACTCAAAACAGCCTTAAGGTAAAGAAAATTTGATTAAGCCTCTTCGCCTAATTGAATTCTGTGAAAGGACTTAATAAGTGGAGTGTTATTTTGCTCCAGATATTGTTTTACAGTAATTCCGTTATCCTTAACGAATTTTTGTTCCAGTAAAACACGCTCTTCATAGAATCTGCGAAGTTTACCTTGAGCGGCTTTTTCAGCGATCTCAGCAGGCTTACCTTCGTTAATTAATTGCTCTTTAGCAATTTCCAATTCCTTTTCAACAGTAGTAGCGTCAACTTCGTCGCGCGTTACTGCCAATGGGTTCATTGCTGCAACCTGCATAGCAACATCGCGAGCAACGTCTTCATTTTCAACAGTGCCGTCAAACTCAGCTAATACACCAAGTTGATTTCCTGCGTGGATATAATCAATGATTGATCCTTCAGTTGTAACCAGAATACAGTTAGAGATTTCGATCTTTTCACCGATCTTTCCAACCATTTCCTGTAAGTGATCAGCGATTGCTTTTCCATCAACTTCAGCTTTCAACAGGTCATCGATGTTGTCGATGTCGCCTTCATAAGCTGCGTTTAGGAATCCATCAGCCTGAGCTTGGAAATCTTCGTTACGAGCCACGAAATCAGTTTCGCAGTTCACTTCAATAGCTACAGCTTTTTTAGCATCTTCGCTTACTCTGGAAAGAATCAATCCTTCTTTTGCATCACGATCAGCACGCTTGTCAGCTACTTTTTGACCTTTTTTACGAAGCAATTCAACAGCGGCTTCAAAATCGCCATCTGTTTCGGACAGTGCTTTTTTACAGTCCATCATGCCCGCTCCGGTCATGTCTCTTAGTTTTTTTACGTCAGCAGCAGAAATACTCATTTCTCTGAATAGTGTTTTTGAAAGTTAAAATTATTCTTCTTCGTCAGTAGACTCTTTAGCGTCAGCTTCAACTGGTTCTACAGTTGGTTCGTCAGCTTTTTTCTTCGCATCGCCTGATTTTTTCTTACGAGAGCGAAGTTTAGTTTTCACTTCAGGAGCTTCATTGTCTTCTTTAGCTTCAGAAGCAGCGCTTTCCATTACTTCATCTTCTTGATGAGCTTCTCTTTCAGCAGCGCCTTCGATAATAGCATCAGCTATTTGTGAAGAAACCAATTGAATTGTTCTAGCAGAGTCATCATTACATGGAATAATGAAATCAGGTACATCAGGATCACTATTAGTATCAACCATAGCGATTACAGGGATGTGTAATTTAATTGCTTCGTTTACAGCAAGGTGCTCTTTGAGAATGTCTACAACAAAAATTGCCCCAGGAAGTCTGCCCATATTAGCAATACCACCTAGTGTGTTTTCCAGCTTCTCCTGCTCTCTTGCAAGCATTAGACCTTCTTTCTTGGTAAGCTCTTCCATAGTTCCGTCAGTCTTCATGCGCTCAATCTCTTCCATACGACTGATGCTTTTACGAACTGTAGAGAAGTTTGTAAGCATACCGCCTAACCATCTATGAGTTACAAAAGGCATTCCTGCACGAATTGCTTCTGTTTTGATGATTTCGGTTGATTGCTTTTTTGTTCCTACAAAAAGAATTGTTTTTCCGGCACGGGAAAGTTTTTGAATCTCATCAAGAGCATCTTGTAAATAATGCTGCGTCTTTTTAAGATCGATAATGTGGATGTTGTTGCGTTGCATAAAGATGAAGTCTTTCATCTTTGGATTCCAACGGCGAGTCAGGTGACCGAAATGTGCACCAGACTTTAATAGTTCTTCAATTGAAGCTGCTTTAGGCATTGTATTAGATATGTGTTTAGGTTAATCCGCTATGTGGGTCATCCTCAAAAAACCAATCAGCCAAATGACTGACACCAGGTCTTGAGTAGCCACATATGTGTGGTTTAATTTGTTGTTGCGTAAATGTATTAACGCTTAGAGAACTGGAACTTCTTACGTGCTTTTGGTTGGCCGTATTTTTTACGCTCTACCATTCTGTCATCACGTGTAAGTAATCCATGACTTTTCAATACATCATGTACTTCTTCGTTCTCGCCATCCAAAGCTCGTGCTAACGCATGAGAAATTGCTCCGGCTTGTCCTGATTTTCCACCGCCACGAACTGTAACTTTGATATCGAACTTTCCTTCCAGTTCAGTTACATGCAAAGGCTGTGTAGCTATGTTTTGCATAGCTTTTACAGGTAAATATTCTTCTAGTGGTAATTTGTTGATTAAGAACTCACCTTTTCCCGGTTTGATGTACAAACGTGCAGTTGAGGTTTTTCTTCTTCCTATATAATTAGCTTGTGCCATGTTATAAATCGATTAAAGCTCGATGATTTCAGGGTTCTGAGCTGCTTGGTTGTGAACAGGTCCTGCATAAACTCGGATGTTTGTCAATAATTGACGTCCCAGCTTAGTTTTAGGAAGCATTCCTTTAACAGCTTTCATTACAAGAGAGGTAGGATCTTTTTTCAACATATCTTCTGCAGTAATAAAACGCTCACCACCTGGGTAAAACGTGTGATGGAAGTATGTTTTGTCGGTCATTTTTTTACCGGTCAACTTCACTTTCTCAGCATTAATAACGATAACATTGTCACCGGTATCCATGTGTGGAGTGAAAGTTGGCTTATTCTTGCCTCTCAAAATTGATGCTACAACACTACTCAAGCGGCCCAATGGCTGATCTTCAGCGTCGATCAAAACCCACTTCTTTTCAATGTCGGAAGGTTTTGCTGAGTATGTTTTAAAACTTAAAGTATCCACGATTAAACTCGTTTTTGTGTTTTCTTGGAAAGTCGAAAAAGATAGGGGTAATTCTGCTATGTATCAACATTTAATTGCATATTTAATATCTAAAATTCTCAATAACTGTTTAAACGTTGATTTCAAAAATAAAAAAGCAATAAAAACTAAATATTTTTGTATTCCAGGCTAATAAAATTAGTTAATCCCTTCTATTTAATCTGCGAGAATTTTGCCATTTTAAGGACAACCAAATCAATTAATATGTTTAAAGGATTACGAACTGTCATATATCCGGCTCCGGATCTGCAAAAAGCTAAAGAATGGTACAGCGTTGTTCTTGGCGAAAAGCCATATTTCGATGAAGAGTTTTATGTGGGTTTCGATATAGGAGGATATGAGCTGGGTTTGCAACCTGAACGAACCCCCGGAACTGCAGGCTCCATCGTTTATTGGGGAGTTTCTGATATTCAGAAAGCATGGAACAATTTAATTGAACAAGGTGCAACTGCCGATGAGGAAATCATGCATGTGGGAGGGAATGTATACGTTGCAACAGTAATAGATCCGTTCGGAAATCTCTTTGGTATTATCCAGAATCCCAATTTTGAAGCAAAAGAGTAAAGAGGTCAGAATTATTTTCTAGCTATGATCGAACCCTAAGTAGCGGAAGCAATTTTGATATAATACCCGACTTTTGTAGAATAGTGTATTGTGCTCTTCATTAACAATTTGCTTTGAATCAGTTCATAAAAATAAAAACAATACTCTTAGTTAGTATTTTTCTAATAAATGGGGTAGTTGCTCAGGATTCGGATTCTAATAAAAGATTCGCTAACTGGTTTTGGAACGATCCGTCAGTGTTAGCAAGAGATTTTAATATGAATAATTGGGTAGCAATTGGATATACAGGAATTGCTCTAGGTGGGTTAACAAATTTTGATCAGTCAAACAGCTCCTTTGTACAAAACAGATATTACGGATCTGAGTTTCTTAATATTACTAATGAATTTGGAACATTTAAAATAGTTGCTCCTGCTACAGCCGCAATATTTGGAGGAACCCTTTTGACTAAAAATTCCAAATTACAGGATGCAGCCTTTACCTCATTTCAGGCTGTAATTAACACGGGGATCACGGTAAATATTTCGAAATTTGTATTTGCAAGATCAAGACCACATCAAGATGATGGGCCACATGATTTTGATTTTTTTCAGCCCGGTGAAACATCTTTTCCATCAGGTCATGCTTCCACAGCTTTTGCCCTATTTGTTCCATGGGTATCCTATTATCCCAATGCATTGACTTACTCTTTATTAATTATTCCGGTTGGAACTTCCATTGCTCGAATTGCTCACGGAAAACACTGGTTATCAGATGTAACAGCAGGAGCATTGATAGGTACGTATTGGGCCCGCTATCTTTCCAAAAAACATATGAGAATAAACGAGATGTCTGACAGGATCAATTTCACTCCAATTGTTATGAGTAATGGCGGTGGAATTTCAATCTCATTAAAATTGTAGGACTATCCGTGAACAAGGTTCTGATCAAAAAACTAAATATTAAAGAAGAGCAGACTGTTTTATTGATCAATTGCCCTGAGGAATTGGAGGCAGATTTTGAGGGGTTAAGTCTTGAAAAAAATTCTGCAACTAAAAAAGCTTACGACTCAGTAATCATTTTTGTTCACAATGAAAATGAGCTAGCAGAACTACTCCCCAAGAATCAAAAATTTTCTAAAAAGGATGGGAAACTATGGGTGGCTTATCCTAAAAAGAGCGGTAGCATTTCTTCTGATCTAAACCGGGATATTATTTGGGGAATAGTAAACGGGTTAAAAATGAATCCCAATAAACTGATCTCAATGAATGCGGATTGGTCGATCATGAGTCTGGCCAAAATAGGAGCTCAGAAAAAACCTTCTAAATTCGGAGAAGACCCGCCCGGAGTTAACCGCAAAACCAAAACAGTAATCCCTCCTGAAGATCTACAAAAAGAACTGGATGCAAACCCCGAGGCACAAACCTTTTTCGATTCGTTAGCTTTCAGTCACCGAAGAGAATATGTGGGTTGGATTCATGACGCCAAAAAAGAAGAAACCAGAGTACGAAGAATTAAAAAGACTGTCGAGCTTTTACTGGAAGGGAAAAAGGTGAAGTGATTTCAACTTTCTAGGTCATCTTTTTAGATGTTAGATAATTCACTTACAAAAATTGACTTGTTAATAATCCTGACGA
>CETF01024642.1_pt1 | contig 49160 bp, 41 predicted proteins | sample 326991 | NCBI WGS metagenome assembly CETF01 (sample SAMEA2622331, study PRJEB7988) | marine metagenome | biome: marine biome (ENVO:00000447); feature: surface water layer (ENVO:00002042); material: "saline water (ENVO:00002010), including plankton (ENVO:xxxxxxxx)" | depth 5 m | reverse complement strand
AACGGGATCTTTTCCACATTTTAATATTTCAGCTACTATCTCTTTTTTAGATAGCGTATAAGACATTTTATTCTTTAGCGAATCCGCCTTCATTTAAAAACTTTTGGTATTTTACATCTGTAGGGTTTGAGATGCCTTCTCCCAAAGTTTCGACTTTGGTCAATCCACCAATTTTAAAAAGCCTGTGTGCTAAAAGAAAAGTTCTTACCCTAGAAGTATGCTGTACTAAGCAGTGGCACTCGCCTTGTGCCGTTAAGGACAGGGTGTTTCCGGTTATCGCTTTATATTCTTTTTTCAAAAAGTCAGCGATTGCCATCAATTTTCTATCACACTCTTCTTCGAAACCGTTACCATAGACATCTTTCAGCCTAACGTTTGCTTCGTAATTGATCTGTAACATGTCGCCGATGATCTTGATTCCAAATCCATCGGAAATCCTACTATCGATGATTGGATCCCCTTTCTCCCTCTCTAGACCAACTTTTTTTGCATCTCCAGATGCGTATCTTTCATCATGGGCACCATCATATGCATTTGCTGCTGCCTGATTAATTCCTTGAATTATTTCTAATGTTGTAGCCATATTATTAAATTTCCTTTATTTTTAATCTTCATCCCCATAGGGTGCCAGTCCAGCATCATAGGGGTTCACCCCAATATTGTCCAGACCGCCTAAAAGCTCATCTTGTATATAATCTACCATTACATATGCTAAGTGATTACGCAAATTTTTATGATCCAGTTGAACCCACTTTTGTAAAGTCTTCATGTATCTAGCATTCCAAGGTTCCTCAGTATATTGATGACCTTTTTCTCCCTCTGTTCGGGTAAACAAATTGACATTCTTAATATATTTTTGAACTTCTTTTCCAAGGTTTGGCGAACTATTTAAAATTTCTCTAGTTTTTGCTGTATCTTCCTGTGTCCAATCGGAAGGATCATACTCCTGCACCCATTGAATAAAAGCTTGAGGATCTTGAGAGTCAGCCCGCATGAGATCTGGAATCTTTTCAATCATATCTGCTTGAGTTTCTGCTTTTTTTATCTTTTCCATGTCTCCAGTTGCAGCAAGCATATCTGCCCAACTTTCTGAAACTGTCTTTTGCGTTTCTTCTTGGATAATTTGAATTAATTTTGATTTTGTGATTTTCATTTATCATCTCCCGGTCGCCAGCCAGCGTTCCACCGGTTCTCTCTTCCTTCGACCCATTCTATGTAGCATTTAAAGCAACAATTAAATTTTGCCATGTATACGTCATCTCTTAATTCAAAAGAATAAGTGTGACAAACAGGGCAATTTCTATTGTCATCTCTATTAAATAGTTTTTTAGAAATTAAAAAACCATCCATTTCGATTTTTTCATTTTTTTCTTCTTGCTTTTTTTCTTTTTCGTATAAATCTTTGATCTGCTGCTGGTAATCTTTTTCTTTCTCATCGTCCCAATCAGCCTTTGGATGCTGTATAGCCTCTTTACCATACTTTTTGGATATGGCTACTTCATATTTTGCAATATCATTTAAATCTTTTTTCATTTGTTTACCGCGTAAGTTATGCCAACAGTTGTCCCAACACCTACGGCAAATCCGCCAATGATGCCCCACAATAGAGCGTTGGTACCGGGCTTCTTTGCTATAATTCTATTTAGTTGCTCGATCTCTTTATTTTTGACTTCGAGCGTCTTTTGAAAGCCTTCACGTTCGGTATCGAGAGTGATTTTAATTTGAGAAAGGTCTAAATCAAATTGTTTTTGTTGTTTTTGCAATTCAAAGCCTAGTTTAAGCTCGTATTCTTCTTTTAGGAACTTCCCATTAGCCATGATTTTTGCAGTTGCTGTCGGGTCAAATAGAGTGCCTGTAAAGGGTGCTTGAGTACCCTTCTGGACGAAAGTGAACTTTCCATCTGAAGCTTCAGCGTTTGCACAACAAACCATTATAAAAACCAACAAATATATTCTACTCAACATAACTAAACCCAAATTGATCTTCAATTTCTTGAGCCAGTTGATCTGGCTGTTCTTCGAAGTCTCTTTCTATCCTTTCAATGTCTTCCTCTTTTGATGCTTGAAGATCACCCAAAGCCTCATCATATTTCTTTGTCAAGTCTGCAATTTCTTTTTCATATTTTGCGATTGACTCTTCTCGAAGCTTCAATTCTTTCTGGTGGAGTCTTTCCATTGTTTCAAGTTGTTCTTGATAACTAACCGTCATGACTTCCATTGATTTTTTAAGTGCTCCGTAATCATTTTTTGTCAGAAAGAAGAAAACAATAAAGGCGATCAGAGCCAATGTTTGCCAGTTTTTGGCTACAAAAGCTCCGATTGCCTTAAATGCATCGCTTAAATCAACGTTAATCAACTTAGAGACCTTTTAATTTTACAATTGCATCAATCACAGATTGACCACCGATGTATAGAGCACTCAAAATAAGCCAATCTCCGCTATCGATTGTTGAGTTAAACATTAATGCTGTTGCGGTAGCCCAAACAAGTAATTTACGAGAAACTACCTTTTCTAAAGCCTTATCGACAGCACCTCTTGCTATTTCAGTCATCTTTTTTCTCCTTTATATATTGACGGAAGCATATCCGTCAACCTTATCAATTGTAATCTGCATATCGACGCAATCTTTCAAGGCATCGAGATGAGAAATTAACAATACTTTTTTAAAGTAAGTTTTAATAATCGCAAGAATATCAGTAAATCCTTGCATATTTTCTTCGTCTAGTGCGGTTCCGGGTTCATCTAAAATAAAGATATCGCCCTTTGGTAAACTGGATACACTCAAAAGCGACAATCTGATTGCCATCGCAGCAATAGTTTTTTCTGCACCCGAACCCATTTCTAGCGGGCGAGGTTCAAATGAGGCATGTTTGATGAAAATATCCAAACGCTTTCCGTCATCCTCGAAAAACACCTCAAAATCAACGATATTTGCTAAAATTTTGGCAATCTCTTCATTGATTACCGGCAATTTTCTGCGAATGATTTCAAATGCGATTCCATCAGGCTTCATACACGTCATATATAAATCATAAGCAGAATATTCAGATCTCAAATCTTCGTATGATTGTTTTTGAACCTCTAGGTTGCTTACCTTTTCTTCGAGAGATCCTACATTTTTATATAAATTTAAAATTTTATTATTACACTCTTCTGACTTAATTTGACAATCTTGTTCACTAAACTTTAGATTTTGTAGTGTGGAGTTTAGGCTTTCTAAATTTTCAATAGCCTCTTTGTTTTGTTCATATTCTGACAATTCATTTTCGAGCTTTTCAATATCATTCAGCAGATTCGTAACATAAGAATCATTTTTTTCTATTTTCAATCCGCAGTTAGTAATTTCGTTTGTAAGCCTGTTTCTTTCGTCAACGACTTTATTATATCCAGCAATGGTTTTTTCAATCAATTGCGGATCCAGTTCAGAAATTTCTTCTTTCAAGCAGGAAATAGAATTTTTGAAATTTAAAATCTTTTCTTTATTTTTTGGAATAAGCTCTTTAGATTTATATGCATCTTTTACAAACGGATTTTCACAGCAGTAATCACAATCTGGATCATATTCATGATCTTCAAGCATTTTTATTTTTTTATTATTGTGCGTTAATTCTTTATTTTCATCTTTTAGTTTCAAATCCAAACTCGAAACATCAGATACTAATTGGCTAATCTTTTTTTGCTTTTTGAATAGACTATCTTTATCATATTTACTCAAAAAGCTAACGATATCGTTATAATCACTTTCGCACTTGTTTCTCTGTTCTTTTAAGGAGATTATTTCTTCCCTAGTCGATAAAAGCTTTTTTTTCTTATTGTTTAGAGATGACCTAACCTTAACAACATCAATAACTTCTGCCGGAATTGAATTGATTTTTTCTTCAATTTTTGATATTTGCAGTTTATAATCTTGCAAATCTATTTTGTAAGATTCGCAATCTAATTTTTGCTTTTTCAAATCATTTTCAGCCGCAGATAAATCACTATTTGCTTCTAAAATTTCTTGATTAAAGTCTCTATCTTCTAGCTTTTTCATAGCTCCTTTTGTGTCGGTTGATTGTTCTTTGGCTAAACGATATTTTGTCTCAAAAAATTTAAGATCTAGAAAGTTTGCCAAAATCTCTTTTCTTTTTGTAGACCCTTCTTTAATGAAGGATAGCGAATCTAGTTGACTTGCCATGGAAGAGTATAAAAAATCCTCTAAAGTCCCAAATACTTTTCTGATGTTTTTGTCTGTTTCTCCTCTGGATGTTCCATTAAGGACTTCCGTGGCATCCTCCACAGGAGAATATACAGAAAAATGAGCATTTGTCTTGGCTTCTGTTGTTTGCTTTCCTTTTAAGTTTTTTATATACTTTTCAGATGTCCTCTCGATAGTGTAATCCAAATCATCAATTGAAATAACTGCTCGACCAATGCATCCTTGCTTGTTCTGATTAATTACATTTAGATTCTTTCTATCGTTTTTGGAAGTAGAGTTAAATACCGTATAAAGAAGGGAATCAATAATACTAGATTTTCCAGAATAATTTTTTCCAAAGATGCCAACAATGCCGTCTAAATTGTCAAAATTGACTGAATTTGATTCTCCGTAGTTAAAAAGGTTATCAAATTCTAGAGAGCGAAGCTTCCAATTTACATTTCTCGCAATTTGTTCATTATCTTCTGCAATTTTGTTGTATTTTAGATTTAAGTCTAAAACTTTTTTTATAGTTTCATCATCTAATTCGTATTCTTTCAAGTACTCTTTAATCAACCTCTCTTGTACTTTTATATCTCGTAGATTTTCTACCAAAAGAGAGCCATCAGTGCCGTTTACACTTCCTTTTTGACCGGCTGCACGATTTAAAAATGAAATACTTTCTGGCTTGAATCTTCTTTTGGCGACATCAATCGCTTTCTTCATAACGTGAAGAGGTAAGTTATTGTCAGAAACAAGGCGTAGACGTGCCTTTTGGGGAACTGCTGTGTTTTTTGGCATTTTCCCTTTCGGTGTCAGATTGATTGTCACAAAAGGTCTGGGATTCTTAAGTTTGATGTGGCGGCAATTGAAGTTATCCTTATCTTCAATGTCCCAAATTAAATAACCTTTATCGTTAGTTTCGCCATGATTTTGCTGAACAGTGGAGCCGCAATATCGAATCCTACCTTCCTCATCTAATTTCTGATTTGTCTTGTGTATATCTCCCAAAAAGGCATAATCATGACCTTCGAAAATTTCAATTGGATGCTCTCCATGTTCCATAACCCATCCGGTATCAGTTTTTACACCAGAAATAGAGCCATGATAAAGGGCAATATTAATTTTTGTATCGTCAGATGGAGATACCCAATTTTCATCGTCAAAAACGGATAAAACATTTATTGCTACAGAATCGTCGAGAATTGTTTCTCCAGAACTCTTTAACAAATGTAGCCTTGGGTGATTTAAAGCCTCGGCAATGGGCGTTAGAGCGTCTTGACGACTTGAATTTTTCAAGTTGCCGTCATGGTTTCCTAAAATCACATACGTTGGTGCAATATCAGCGAGTGAGCGAAAAAAGTCGGTACACATCTCAACAAATTCTGGACTTATTTGAGTTTTTGTGTGTGCGATATCGCCACAATGAATTATGTAGTCTACGTTTTCTTCTCTTAATGTTTCATAGAGTTTTTGAAACACAATTTTGTATTCATAATGAAATTTAAGATTTCTAATATGTGTATCTGCGATATGAGCGAATTTCAAGTTTTTTCTCCTATAAAGACGCGATGGCTTCGATGAGTCCATCATACCTTCCCACAAATGGGGCATTTTGTGATAATATTCGAACTTCCTGTTTTGTCATTTCACCAAGATCTCTCTGATCTTCGTATTTTATTTGCCTTACTTCTATTCCGTATTTTAACAACAGTCTCTTTATTGCTTCTGATTTCTTACTTGCATCCGGATCCAACCCAATAAGAACAGGGGTGTCGTTTGCAACAATTTTTTTGAATATCTTTGAAGTCTCCCTTATTGTCGATCCTAAAATTGGGATTGCGTTTTCTGCTTTTATCGCATCGAAAACTCCTTCCACTAAGGCAACTTCTTGGTCAAAGTCCACATACAATTCATTAAAAACAATATTCCGACTTACTGATGGATTCATGTATCTTTTATAACTGTCTGCGAATGTCCTTGCTATAAAGTAGTTTAATTCCCCATCTGCGTTAAACGACGGTACTATAATTCTGTTTCTAAAAGAACCTTCGTCGCAATAACCAATTTTCCATTTTAAGATATCTTTTTTACCAATCCCTCTAGAGACTAGGTAATTCATGGCTCTCTTATATGAAGACGAGGAAGAGGGCGATGTTAAGGATTTGTATCCTTGTGGTATATCTAAAATTATTTCCGGGTTCTCTATCTTCTCTTCTACCGCAAATAAATCATTTATTTTATCTAAATCTTCAAAATTTCCAGAAAGCTCTTTCCACTTTTCTTGTTGTTTAAAATTTCCAAACTTGCGAATTAATCTAAATAAACTATTTCCACGAGCGTCACAGATCCAACATTTAAAAACATTTTTTTCAATATTGACAGAAAGCTTATGCTTGTGGTGATTACAATACGGACACCTAAAAAGGTGTTCGTCATTAGACTTGTATGAGCTACCAAGAATATTAGAAATTATAGACAACTTTTCTTTCATGTTCTTATTATAACAACATGACTTCTGGTTGTCAAGGTTTTTTTAAGAAATTTTACTCAGCATCTTGTTTAGTGTCTGTTGTAACATAGCCCTGTGTTTATTGAGGTCGTCCTCTTTTGCTATCTTCAACAATGCATCTTTAATATCTCTGATGATTGCATTTTCTCTGTCTGTAATATCTTTTGTTCCGCCAGAGCGAATATCTTTTTCGGTTTCTTTTGCGTCTTTTGCAAACTTACTTCTAGATAAATTTTTTGCACCAATGCGAAGAGGCTCTTCCTCTTCATCAGATAAGGTATCTTGATCAGATAAGGTATCTTCAAGTTCTTCCTTGATTATTTTCATCAATTGTGTTTTTGTTAATTTTAGCATTTATTTATCTCCTGTTGTGACTGTCCTGCTATCAAAAGTTGATGCCAGATATTTTCTCAATTGGGCGGTCATATCTATTTTTTCTAAAGGGGTTTCATCCGGCTCATTTTCTAATTGTGTGGTCACCCAATTTAAAAAATCTAACTCAACTTGATCATCAACTATTTTTGAAATGTTATCATCCACATTAACCTTGCTTAGAGCATCGCTAGTTTTAAAATTGTCGTCTTTTGATGCCAAAGATTTAATCGCACTCAACCAATCTGGTGCGTTCTCAAGAGACTTTACAAATTCGGGAAGAGAACTCATAATTTCTCCCCCGCCGGGTACGATATAATTGAGAAGTGCCTTGCCCGCCGTTTTTGCAATTGGTCCACCTTTTTTTTTCAACTTGGTTAATTTAAAAAACTTTTTTAAATCGCCCAATGTTTTTAACTCTTTCTCCTTAAAAGGATTCAAGTTTATTTCAGTTGTTAGATAACCATTCCAGTTTTCCATGATGAGCTTCATATCTTTCGACATACTACTTCTCCTGCAATAAGTAGTACCCGGCACGAGAAACTACCACAGCATCAGCAATATCATAGCAATATTTTTGCACATTACCGTATCTGGTATAATCTATTGGAAACTCTCCGGATTCCAAAAAATGTTCCATTACCACGTCCTTTGCTTTCTTTCCTCTTGGCACCTTTATTCCACATTTGGATCTTGCAGAGATTGGAGTAACATATTGTGGCTCCAATTCCAACAATTTAAAGCAGAGCCATGAGACAACACCGTTAAAATTCTGAAGTGTTGACATTGTTTTGGCTGTTGATCCGCCTCTCCTAAAGAACATAAGAGCTTGCTCGATAAAGACATGCTCTATTTTTTCATCCTTTAAGTTATGAAGCATATAATCTTCAACAACTTTTGCTTTATGTAAAAGACCTGATATTTTTCTCAAATCAATATAATCTGTTTTGACAATTTTATTGTCTTTCAGCAAACAAACACCGATGATGCTTGTGCTGATATCTAATCCTAGAATCATTAAATATCCATTTTTAGTTTGAATGTGAAATTTTGATTTTCTTCTTTTTTGACAGGAGTCGCAACCGTTGCAATTCCTATTAAATTTTTATCTTCGTCGTATATTCCTATCTTAGAAATGTAAGTTATTTTCTTAAATGTTTCAGAGTAGCCAGAATAAGAAGAGCTTGCAATGTTTTTGATTAGCAGGTTGTCGTTCTGACTATAGATAAAAGATGATGTTGTTGGTGTTTGAGATTGGTTACGCTCAATAAAAGTTGGGTTGTTTGAATTATTCATCTCCCCCTTTTCGGCGTGTGCAAACAAAGTTAAAGTTGGAATTTTGTTAACACCTTCGAAAACCATATCGTAACTTGACGAAGGAACGGTTCCCGGAGCTATAGAGTCCTGTGCCCCAACACCGTAATATAGCCAAGCGGGTTCTTTTAGGCTACCCGGATCGGCAATGTAATTTCTTGGTGTCGGGTCTAGTTCCCAAGAACCTGTCAAGACCAGAAATCCCTCGTTATAAAGAACGACACCTGCTACCGAGCCAGATCCTGTGGAGCCTTCTGGTCCAGTCTGTATCAATTCCCCGTTTCTGTTTATGTCCTCTAGTGTGCCGAAAAGGGTTCCAGAAATATAAAAATCAAGCTTTACCGAGCCTTTATTGATCGAACTGCCATACATGATAGATGGTACAGAAATCAAATTCAAGGGTTGTGTTCCCTTATCTCCTAACGAAGAACTAAAAGAATAGTGGCGACTTAAGCTGGTGTAGTAATTTAGTGTATTTTTAAGTGATTGAATTTCCGGTCTTGTCTGACCTAGTTGGAAGAAGTCTCTTTTAATGCTCGAAGACAGCGGATAACTGCCGGATATCACATCTCCGTACAGAAAATCATTATTGAAGCTTGTTGTAGAAATAGTTTTTGTACCAACAAGGTTGCTGTCCTTTGTTACAAAAGGGTATACCAGCCCTGTCTCCGCCTTATTTCTATCTACGTTTACTTCAAAGAGGGAAACAAAGCCAGTAGGTACATTGGGAACAGACCCAGTAAAAGAACCGGAAATTTCTCTCTGGTCGTTTAAATACATTTTTGAGTCGTATATCTGTATCTTTTGCTTTGGGTTTGTTTCCAAAACACTATACAGGATATCCTTGCTTTCGAATTTTTTCAATGACATGCTATAATAATTAGTCTTAAAAAAATTAATAGTCTAAACGAACACGCAAAGTGATTTCATTGGTTGGGTCTTTTTTCAAAGGTTCTGACAATTTTGCGACTGCAAGAAGCTCGTTATCTTCTGAATAAAGACCTACGGTTGTAATATATGAAACTGGAGTATCAGATGAGATTTCCTTTACTCTAATTTGGCTTGAAGACAAATATGTTGGATTAGAACTATAATTAAATTCGCTTGTGGAAGCTCTACAGAAGAAAATTGAAGAATTCAATTCTGTTGTGTTATTGAAATCATTGTCATACCATCTATTTCTAATCCCGTCACATGATGCGGAAATTTCAGCATCTGCTAGTGATTCGTCTATGTCGGCGAACGACAAATCTTCAGTTCCAAAAGGGAGTCCCGGTGGAAAAACCGATGCGGTTAACACTGCGATACCTGCTTGATAATAGACTAGCCCAACAAGGTCACTAGAAGTAGCACCGGGGTCATCATACAAAAAGCCATAATCTCCAACTGGAGAATTGGTTCTGAAATCAGTTTGTGCATTGTAGTCCGAGATAGTTTTCAAAGATGTAAATGGATCGGCAACAGTAGCAGCATCACCAAACTGAATGGTAAAGGATTGTTTCTTTACTTCATCTTTTGCCAATAAACGAGAAAAGTTGATAAAAACGCACTCTCTCATTTTGTCGTCAGTTCCATCAAAGCTTCCGTTTTCATCGAATTCTCTAATGCTTCCAGTAGCATCATAACCAACCAAAACTTGTGCCATTTGGTTGTAGATATTAATCTTTTTTGTATTTTGAGTATGAGCAACGTCGTTTAGTGCCGAACCGGAAGAATAACCAACAGTCAGGTCAAAAATATGATTTGCCGATGATGACAAATAGGGGTAATCATAGACAGACTGGAACATGCCATGAGCGTAGTTTTTTATGTTTGCGTCATCGTATGTCCCAGATACAATAGATCCAGTGATTGGAATAGCCTCGTTAAGCAATGTTCTAGTCACTGCAATATCTTTATTTGGTACTAAGTTCTTAAATGTTGTAGCCATGTTTATGTAATCCTATATTATAATGATTTGAGTCTCAAAATTCTCAATGGCAGATCAACTCTATATCCAGTTGTCAGCCCGGTTATTCTCATGTTTGTGTCGATGTAATAATAGTCAACACCGGAAACAGTGGTTTCCCCTCCCAATCTTGTAAAGAGATAGTCGCTGTTTTGGATATCTAAAGAAGATCGTAATCCCAATTTCAATCGGCTTCCGCGAGGTCCACTAATTGCGTTTTTGGTGTCAGTGTCACCTGATTTGTCTTCGATCATGTTGCTTGGTGTAGAAATATTGTAAAGTGCAATATTATCATCATCGATAAATGAGGCATCTTGAGTTTCCCCGCCATCTGCTAACAAAAGAAGCCTGTTGTCTAGCTGAACTGAATAACTGTCTTCATAAAGATCTGGTGGAATATCGTTGCTTGCGTTCAATGAATCTGTATTTAATCCCTGATCTACCACGATTGCGAAACCTGTGCTCGATGCAGCATCGTAAGCATTGTCGCCCAATGTTGCTGCGGTTGTTCCAGTACCAGAGCCATCGGCTGCGATTGGAATGGTGTTGTTCAAGCCTGTAACCTCACTTGTTTTCTGACCTTCGTTTTCGTTCTTTAATATTACGGGCAAATACAAGATGTCATTCCTTGGGATTGTAATCAATCTGGATTTCATAACAGAAGTGTTATTTGTGAACGCTTCCAAAACCGGACTTTGCATAATTTCCAAGTCTTTAAAAGCAGTTTCCGCAGACGTGTTATATAATTCGTAATTAATCTCATCGTCGCCGAGAGCAAACTTGGTGATTTTAAAAGAACCATCACCCTTTGCCAGTCTTTGGCGACCCGCATCTGTTAAAACTGCATCTAATATGATGTCTCCACTATTATCTAAGAAAGCCATAAAATTTTTCCTTTTTAAAAAACGGTTTTTTATATAATAAATAGTTTGTTTTTATTGATTTTTCAAAAACATTTTACCATTTATTCAGTTACCTGCTGTTTTTCAAACTCTATATTGAAATCTATAACCTTTCCAGTCTTTTTAGAAGTCATTCTAAGTTTGAAAGTTTTGCCGAAAACTGACAAATTTTCTGATCCCAATGTTAGGGGGTCTGTAGAATCCGGCATTACTTGTTTTAAACGAGGAACTATATTAAATAGTCTTTTCAGTGTTTTTGTGGGCTTTTTCTCTTTTTTCTCAAACTCGTAAACCTTTATTAAAGGATATGTAGCACCAGAATTTTCAACAATCTCTATTTGGAATATTGGTGTTGGGTTTGAGAAAATTCCCCTTCTATCAATGGAACGGAACATATAATAGTATTTCCTGTTTGGTTCCACTGAATCCATCAGGCTAGATGATGAGGCTAGAGAGTTTTCCCCATAAGGAGTTTGAGCAATAGAAACTTTAGCATCTGCAAAATCTTGATATGATTTAGGTGCTTCCACAAGTCTTCTTATTTCGAATCTTACAGGAATATTCTCAAACTCATCTGATTTGAAAAGTACACTTTCAAGATCATTTAGTTTTTTGGCTTCGCGGAATTGGTCATAGAACTCCTTCTCACTGTCACTAAAGAAAATTGGATCTTGTTCTACCGAACCCTGACCAGAGCGAAGCAATATGTTTACTTTGTCTTTTTTGCCTATGTATGTCACAAATTCAGAATCTGGAAACATTGGTGGGTTATCCAAAATTGTTCCCGTAGAACGATAGTATGGTATTTTTGTGATTTTAAAAACGTTTTTTGCTTTTACGGTTATTTTCTTATCTTTCATCTTTTATCCTTTGCCCAATCATAAGTTGAATGCCGATTAATCGGTAGAGATTGTGAGGTTGCTGGAGTCATCTATGTTGCTGCTATTGGAAGCGTTTCCTGACTCTTCAGCTTCCTCGCGGGTTTGGTCTTCGCCGCCCTCACTTTCAGTCCTTTCAGTCTTACGGGTTGGCTGCTCAATGTCTCCCTCTGGCAACGTCTTTTTCTTTTCTGTTGGGTCTATAACGTCGTCGCCTTCGCCGGATATAGGATCTCCAATTTCTACTTCAACTTTTTCTTCTAGAGTGTATTCCAGTTCGGTATCCAGAGTTATCTTGTACGCTGATACTTCGTATGTGTATCTTTTGCCATACTTGACCTGCGTATCAATGTAATCTAGCCCAAGATATATAAACACAGATGGAATCCAAAATGTTTGGATTGGGACGGATGAGCCAAACTCATATTTATCAATAGAGTAAAACAATATATCGGAACTGTAAGGCTTTTTTCCCATCAAGATATCTTCAAAACCTCTAGATTCTTTCTTCATTATTTCATCGAGCTTTTCCCTTAAATCATCTATGGCATTAATTCCTCTAACTCCTGCAGATGATGCGTCCGTTGTGGCGAGAAGGTCTGTTGTATCCAATTCTTCATCTGGAAGGACTTCTCTCATACGCTTTCGTTTTTTTCGCTCGGCTAGGGTTACCATTTCTCTTTCTGGCTTGAATACCTTTCTTATGTTTTCGATTCTTGTCGTGAGGGCACTTCCCGTATCCAGTGTGCCCAATAGTATTTCCACAAGATCCATCATGTATGATAAATCATATTTTTCAATAATTTGAGAAAATATTGCATATATCTCTCTAAATTCTGTCTGATTTGTACCTTCTTTATATTCGGAAGTAAGACTTGTTCCTGTTCCACTTTTTTTCGAAATGTATTCCTCTATCCCACCAAAGAAATCAGACTGAATAAGATTCAAAATATCACAAAAAAGTGCTGATAAGCCGGGTTCTCCCCCTGTTCCGTCGATTATAATTTCTGACAGTCCATATTTGTCTTTTTTTGCTTCTGTCAGCTTGGGACTCGTGAAAGATATCATCGCATAAAAAGGCAAATTAGATCTATATTCTTGTTTTGCTGCAGCCTTATAATATTCTGAATTTGAAATAATATAATCGATGACACTTTCTTGCCCAACCAGAGGTTCAAATTTCTTTTTCTTGATTCTTCTTATAGGTATCTGATAGAAATTTGGAATTTGCTCTTCTTGTACTTCGCTTGTGACAAATTCATATGAAGACGAGCCGTAGTTATACACAAATTCGACATCTCCTTGAATCGAACTCTTATTATCCACGTTTGATACATATTCAATTGGTGCCCTGCACACGACATAAGAATCTTCATACGTTTGACCTTCCATAGATGAACTAAGGTTGTCAAAAAATTCATCAGATGAGGTAATGGTCATTTCGGTTGTATATGTTGTGAAGTCATCGGATAGCTGGCTGGAAGAAATGTTATATATTACGCCACTTGACCCAATCAGGCTCTCTCTAACTGTTACCTCGTTAAATGCATTAAGCAAGCGAAACTCGCTTGTACCACCGGCTGCTGCCACGCCTCCAATATAATAGTTTTTTAAATCTTGGCGGATTGGGTCAGAAGATCCTCCATAATTTTCAGAAGGGGCTATTTTTTTTATGTTTGTTTTTGTTTGTGAAGCCATTTTTTGTTCTCTACGGGTTTATAAATGAAGGATTGATTGCGGAATCAACCACATCTTAAGTTTGAAACTCTTCAGAATTTGATAATCCCTCTAGGGTGTTCAAAACTTCTGTTGTTTGTATCTGGGATGTAATGAGTCCTGCTGATTCAACTAGGTCTGTGATTACAAAATATTTATTGGTGCTGTTTCTTTCTCCAAAACCTTGACCTATGTTTAGGGGCAAGTTGCTGTAGTAAGATGTCTTACATATTATGAATCCTTGCTCTGCGGCTGTTGCTAAATCCATCTTGGTCGTTATATCTTTCTTGAGGTCGATATTTCCTTCATCATCTGTGCCAAAACTCAAAGATTCTACAAGAATTAGATTCATGAATAGCTGCTTCATCATATAATAGGTATTTGGGTTTTTAAAGTAGTCGCCAATGGTGGATATCCATTTATTCTTACACGCATCAGACTTTCCACCAAATAATATCCTTGCGTGATTTGGGGTTGAATCTTTGATTTTTTCACTAATTTTATCATTTGTGTAATCTTGTTTTGTTACGCTCCAGCCTTCTTCTCTTTGCAGCATCGAATTCACAAAAGGAACATAGTTCTCTCTATCATCCAGCTTTCCGTCAAAACTTTTTAATTTTGGAGACAGAACCCCACCCAAAGCATTGACTATGCTGCCATCTCCGACTGATTTATAGAATCTATTACTTATTGAGATACCAAAATTAGACATAATCTCATACAAAAGTACTTTATTTGTTGTATTGTTGTTCTCTAGTTCTTTATAGTGCAGAGAAGTGTAGGAATCTGAATCAAACATATTCTGGCTTGTCAAAAATGTATCTCTTATTTTCACCGGAGAGAGATAAGAATAATAAGTCTGCGACATATCAAAAGATGTGTTACCTTCTGGTATTTCTGACCCGAATGTGTCTCCGTAAATTTCTTCGTTCAGAGAATTTACATCATTTCTCGACGATTTAACCAATTTTGTGTAAAATTCAAAGTCAAATCTCCTCCGGGCATCATAAGTGGAAATTATAGAAGTTCCAACTTGAATATTTTCTTTAATTCCTGCATAATCATAGTTAATATTTTTCAATTCTGTCAAGTCTACATACTCATTGAAATCTGTATTGTAAAAAATAACGGACCTGTCGGTGTTCAACTTTGATGTGTTCTTTGATTTTGCCAAGAATATCTGATTTGAACTTATTGTTTGAAGGTTTTGTAGCTTTTGAGCCAACTCAGTTGTAAATTTAATCAAGTTTAAGAGACTTCCTTGAAAGTTTGTCATTCTTTTCAAACTATTGTTAAATTCATCGCCCAAATTATATGCATCGTCATTTAAAACCTTTACAATCTCGGCAATGCGAGATGCATCATCTTGCATTGTGGGTCCAAAGCCTGCTGGGTCTTCTCCGTTCACATAAAAACTGCCGTAATAGTTTTCCAAACGTGAAATAATCTCTAAAAGACCGTTGTCATCTATGACATTGGATATCAAATCGCTGATATATTTTCTAATTCCATCTTTCATGCTGGACTGTAGAGAATATTGATAAATACCCTCTTGGGAAGTATCGAAATCATTGAATCCAATAAAACTTATTCCGTCTTGCCCCAAGTCAATTGGCAATTGTGATATTTGTCCTTTCAGATTTCTCGAATCGAAATTATCTACAGCTATCAACTCGTTGTTGTCAGGATTCTCTCTAGATGAAGCTACAGTTGTTGGTACGAAGTTTTGTGTATTCTTCTCTGTTCTGGCTTCGAAACCTAAAAGCTTTTTTATCTTCTGTCTCTTGATCTTTAAGTCTAAAAACAGAGAGTTGTTGGCTATTTTTGCCTTTTCATCCCCACTATTTTTTATCCCTTGGTTTGATAAAAGTCCAGAAAAGTCACTTTTGTTTCTCAAAATATTCATTTTATCGATTGCAAACATTGCTTTTACTTGTGATTTCTTTCCATAGGAAAGGAAAAGATCAGAAGTCATCGATTTTTGTTTCGTTTCTTCGGATTTTTTTATTTTGATAATAGAACCCGGTAGCAATAGAGACTCATATAGGGGAGAGAGAGATGGGCTTTTCTTGTATTCAAAAACATTAAATTGAAATAGGTTTTCGTAAAAATCTTCTCTTAGATCTTCGTTTTTGTTTCCTTGCACTATATCATTTTCTAATACTTGAATTCCCCTTGACGCACCCAAAGACCTTGTTTTGCCACCTCGTGACCGGACACGCTTCACATAGACGTATAAGTCTCTGTCATCAGACGATTCAGCATCTTCATAGAGGCTATTTAAGTTTTTTCCAAATGAATAAATATATTCTATGTTTGCTTCTATGGGGAATATTGGTTCCGATGTTTCAAGGTCAGTAGAAAAATCGGAAAAATTACCTTTTCGATATCTTTCTTTAATTTCCATAGCGAATTTGTAATCCATAAACAAGTCTTTAGACAACTCCCCATTGACATCTCTTATGTTTCTGGAAAGGCTTCTTGTTTCTACGATAGCGTTCTTAAGCAAAACTTTTCTTCGAGACTCTTCTGCTGGGTTATAGTCTCCAGTCAGAATTGAAAGATCTTCTTCTTTTAATGGAATCTTCGAATAGAAAACGAGAGCAGATTGTCCGTCATTTAAAGATAGATTTAGTGACGGGTTTCCGTAAACAAATGACTCTAGGTCTAGCTCTGCTGTTGTTTTTAATCCGATGAAAACATTGGCATAGTAGCTTGTTACGCCAGTAAAATTAGATGTCAGTTCTGAAATTTGTACTTTTTTAATCTCCATCAATCACAATCCTTTATATCGCCCTCACGCACATTGGTGCCGTAAATGTCAGCTATCTGCTTAATGGCTTGCGGAGCGTCCCTATAATCGAAGGAATCATCATTAAAGAACCCTTTCGACTTAATATTGACAGCGGCTTCCTGTAAAATATCAGTGTCTATCTCCGAGTCGCAGTAGATGTGAAAATAATACTCGACATCACTCGGAGTCAATTCTTGCTCTTCATTCTCGGCTTCGGGAAGGTCTACCAAAAGATTGTCTACAACATTATTTTTCACTACATTATTAGAGAACTTTAATGGTAACAAGTTTGATCCTGTGACTTCAAAGACTTCGATATCAAAATTTTCAAAATCAAACTCTGCGTTTTTCTCAAGTATGTCTGCTAAAATATAATCTGTTTTTATTTTCAAGTACTGACCTGACTCTCCCACCGGACCTTCAAAAATTTGCACATTTTCACCTTCTTCTTCCAGAATATCAACCATATCCATTGGCAAGTCACCCTCAAGCGTACCAATGCTTAAGACCTGATATTCAAAAGTTAGTTTTGTGTTTATCTGGTCAATTCTTTTATTACCGAGCGGTGTTCTATATGTCAAATCATACGATTGTGCATTGCCCCTTAAAAAAGTTAGGGTTATTGCTGGTGTTTTCTGATTTGCTATTTCTGATTTTGATAAAGAATAAGCCAAGGTATTTCTTGCCAATGGTGCTTGCACATTTATCTTTTCGCCATTACCAAAATCGACTTCATGAGTTGTGTTTGTCTCGCTAGTAAATTTATATTGTGTCTGTAATTGAGGTGTCTGCTTTCTAATCCTATCTTGTGCTTCGCTTTGTTCTTCTGTAATGCCAGCGTAACTTGCGTCATAAAGAATATTGTCATCAAAAAATGCGTAATAAACAGGATTCATCTTGCCGCTCGCGAGAAGATATTTTCCGTATGGAGTAAGCTCTATGTCTAAAACTTCTTCTTTTTTATTCATGAATAGCATCTAATTTGTTCCTATTTTATCTTTTTGGCATTAATCACTTGTTGTTTCACAACTTCAGCAGTAATTAGTTCTTGTGTCCTTTTTTGCTCTGAAGCAGTTGAAGAGTTTGTGTCACTTACATCTTGACCGTAATTAGATGGCAAACCAGTTCTGCTCTTTGACGGACGCAGGTTCTCGTTATCCGTATCAATTCCATATGAAATTTTGGAGTCAACCTTTGCAAACTCAATTAGAGAGAAGTAGTCATATGGCCAGTTGAACACGGTCTTATTGTCTTCTACTTTGGTTTTTTCTCTTTCATTTTCAACAAGAAGTTTTTTGTATTCTGTTTTTGCTCTTTGTTTTACTTTGAAAATCATCCACTGTACTGGCTCGTCATTTGGACCTTTGAGATCGTCTAGGTTTTGCCTACCCTCTGTGAATAAAGGATGTGATACAACCGATTCTAAAATTTCCGAATCGTCTTCGATGTCTCCAAAGTATGTTGGGGTTTCTTTTGTAGAGCCAAATTTGGGAGCGATATTCTGCCAAATGTATGACAAGTCATCTTTGTCAAAGGAGTGAGAGAATTCAAAAATGTACATTGCAACAGGGCAGGCATTCTTGTTTCGGAAATAGTCAAATTCTGGTGGAAACACATACTTGTCTCTTATTTTTAAAGAATCGGAAATCAGACTTTGCTGATCGGTAATGTCAAAAATGGTTTCTGGATTCATGTCTTCTATAAATTGCTGATTTTGTAGCTCTTCTAGATTATTTGATGTATTATTGTATAGGGTGCGTAATTTGAAGTATTTTTTTGCCGCCTGTTTATTGCTTGCCACAGTTTGTGGTAAGGTGTCGGTTCCAAAATAGAATGGAACAGCAACGACCGCTTCACTTACAACGTTATTTTCTTTTAATTTTCCAAGCTTTTTAGAGGTTGGTACAGTGCCAAACTCGGTAGGGGAATTAAATCCTACTACTCTAGAGAGAGACCTTACGCCACTACCGTATCTAAGATCCCCCCTGTTGTCTAGCCAATCTTGAGGAATGTCACCGACTTCAAGAAAAACACCCTCGTCTTGTCTAGGAATGAGTCCAAATTGGTGCCAGATTCCCAGAGGAGTTGTTGTCTGACCAGCATAACCATCCCACGGATCTCCTCCGGACTTGTTGGGTAGAGTTACATCGTCCAAGAAACGATTTGCAAAACTTAGGGTATGGTTGTCTTTTGCATATGGGCAAAAATTCAGCATAGGTGTTTCAAATTTTGTCTGAATAGACCATACGGCAGATTGACCGCCTTCAGTTGTAGCACTTGGTACAAACTTCTTGTTAAAGATGTTAATTGAAGAAGTAAGCTGCATCGCATATGCGTTTACGTTTTCTCTATGCATAGGATATGTGTTGTCGTCTCCAGACTTCCAAGTGTCTGCATCGTATCCATCAACTCTCCAGCATATTACAGAAGAACTTGCAAAAATATCATCTAAGGTTATTTCATCTTTGTCTGATGCTGTATAAAGAACATCGACCCAAGATTCTCCATTATAATATGGCGGGGTGTGCGAAACGTTAAACCCATAGAGTCCATCATAAACTGGGTAATCGCTACCAATAGGCATTGCAGTGGATGGTTTCATATGGGTGCTGTCCCTAAATGACCCGGTTCCAGCAAGAGGGGGTCCAAATGCAGTAGGTCTTGAATACATGCTAAAAGTAAATCTTCTATATGTGTTAGTGGGTGCGTAAATACCGAGTCCAGTACCAAACTCCTGAAGCACTGATTGATTCATGTTATTTGGGTCGAAGTATTCTTGTGGAACAGGATAATCTGTTAACTCAGGCTTGAATCCCCTAGTAGATCTTTTGATTTTAATTCTAAGACCATATTTCTTGCCGCTTTCAACGTTACTTTTCAAAAATTCTTCTTGTGTTTTTGATGTAATTTCTGTTAACCTGTTTTCTTCCAAGAAGAAATTGACAGTCTCTGCCAAGAAATTGTTCATTGCCAAATTATATTTTCCAGTATCTGGAGTATTAGAGAACTTGGTCTTTATTGCCAGAGATGCAGATGGATGAGGTTCCATATCCGGCATAACTATGCCTTCATTGGCAATAATTTCCGGATTTAAAATAGCCTCGAACGGGATTCTGGTGTGCCATGTACCAATATCATTATCTGCTTTTCCGACCGCATAATAATCAGTATAATCTGTCGCCACAGGTGCTGCAACTGTTCCGGAATTATTAAAATATCTGACAATCTCGTAAGAACCTGTGTATGTTGGGTAATCAACCGCAATACCCGACTTTATTGTATTGTATAAAATGCCGGGAGAAATAAGTGCCTGATAAAAAGGTCTTGCCCAGAATCTCAAATCAGACTTGTACTGGTCAGATACCGTAGTTGGCGTTGTTCCGGGAAAAGTTTTTGTCATTGCTGAGGCTGATAGGGTGCTAAAATATTGCTCTTTCAAATCTTCTGCAATCTGTAAAGTTCTTTCTGCTGGATAAAACCCATCATAAGCGATAAACTTCTTAAGTGCTGTACATTTTAAAGTCAGATTCTTTGGTATGTCATCGAAGCCATCATGATCCTCCGATATTATATCGAAATGTTCCATAAAATCAGAGTGAGAATAGATTTTGTAAAAATTACTTTCCCCACTATTTTGCGGAGTGTTTTTGGAAGTCTGAATATCATAAGTAGCAGCATTCCCATCATCATCTGTGTATGTTACAGTCTCTGTGTTGTTCTCGTTTACTCCAAAAATAGAGTATGATGAAGTGTTCGTTGTAGAGTAGCTGCCAGCCTTCAGATATTTTTCAACATTATCGCTTATTCTAAATTCTGGAATAATTGACATGTCTTTGTTTTTGATTCTCATTATCTGATTGTAATATTCATACTTGTCGTAAAACGGATTGGATGGGGAAGAAACAAAATTGCCATCTTCGTCAAAATACCCTGCTTGCTCGTGAGCTTCAAATTTAGCATTTCCGCCAAAAACTGATACATGACCCAGCTTATTGAATTCAGAATCAGTTGGCCAAGAAGAAGGGTCTTTTTCATCGGGGTCAACATAGAAAAGAGGGCTGGCGGGACCAAACGTACCAAATCCTGACCCTAATAGTGCATTATTGAAGGTGCCGAGCGAACCAGTTTGTCGAAAAAGATAAATTGTTCTTGGTTCCATTACGGACAACAAAGAACCCATCATGTGCTTTCTTGACAACATAGGAGATGGACGAATATCAATTGCTTCCCCTTCTGTACCGCCTATAAGCCTATGGGCATATGTGTAATCATTTTGCAGTTCGCCAGCCTTGCCAATAGAAGCACTTAATGCGATATATGTGGACAAACCTGTACTAAACTGCTCTGATGTGTCAAGCGACCAAGCACTTTGAGATATTTGATAGCCTTGTGAGTTTGTGCCTCCAAACTTTTCGTTTCCAAGTTCGGAGCGGTTTTCCCTGACATCTCTCCAGAAAGTGTTTTTATATCCTACTCTTTCGCGGTTTATTCTAGAGTACATGTTGATTGACTTTGGATAAATTTGTTCCGAATAGGAGAAGTAATTCAATCCTTGGATAAAATTATTTGTATCCTGTAGTGCGTTACCCACATAAAGCTGCTTGCTTTTTGCATACGATGATTTTTTATCTCTGTAATCATCATAATATTCGCTTTGCTCTTCAGTCAATAAGTCATTGCCTATTTCATCGTTTGAGAAAATAGTTATGTCGTTTCCAAAAGTGTTTGTGAATTTAATTATCTGTGAAGTGCTGCCAATGTCATCAAATGTGCCGTTGTCATTTGGCAGTGCAATGGTCAAACTTGTCTGTAACGACTTGTATTTTGATATTACAGGAGAGTCATCAACAACCTTAAGGTCACCGGTGTCCAAACTGTAAGCTGTCAAATTGGAAGAGTTCCATTTCTTGACTAAAGGATTTTGATTTCCTCTTGTCTGCTTCCAAGATGAATGCTGATATGGACCACTTCTTTTTAACAATAGTGAATTCAAGAGAGAAGATTTACCGTCACCAATGATGCCCCCTGTAATAAGAGGGTCGTTCAGAGTGCTTTCTATATCCGTGTCATCTTTTTCGAATCCGATAAAGGCATTGACATATTCTAAAGGCTCACGAGTATTTATATTTAGCCAGTTATATGTCGTTGGTGCGAATTCGCCAAATATTAGCCCTATATCATCTTTATCCCTACCAAAAGTTGGCTGTTTTGGGCCGGGTCCGGAGACTCTCACGCGAGATATAAAATCACTTGCAGACGAGAATGTTACCAGATCTTCCTCTCCATCGTATGGTAAATACCCGAAAGAATCATATGATAACATAGATGCTGTTATCCAGCTATATTGTTTATCTGTTCTAGGGATAGGATGTTGGACAAAAAAGTTGTCATAAACTGAAGCCGTAACGGTTGTAGAACCAGAATCCTTCATCTGCAGAATAGCATTCCTGTTGACCTGATAAATACTTCCTGTGCCGGAATAATCTTCGGAACTTACCGTGGATGGACCCAAGCCTTTACCAAAAGTGTCAGAGTAAAACCCAAATTGATTTACGTGAGAAGCATATAACCACACCAAAGGCTCTCTGATGGCAAAGTTTCTGTAGTTTATTGCGTTATAGGGAGAATATTCGGCGGCTTCAACATCTAATCCCGGACCACCGTTGTTATCACCCATAGTATTGGGGTCACCGGGAGCCGAAAATCTATTGACGAACACATGAGAACTTCTTCCTCTCTGTGGTTTTGCATAGTCATCCATGCCAGCCACGTAAGGAGAAGGTATCAATTCTGGAGAGAAACCTCCAGCTTTTACAAAAGCGGAGTTATTTTTTGTTCTTCCTGCTGTCTGTACCACTTCGTATTCGTGGGTATAGTTTCCGATTGCTCCAGTATCGGTATCTGTTTTAATATTTCGAATGTTTAGAGGTCTTTTTGCAGTCAATCCTCTATAAAGCATCGCTCTTGGCTTATCGACAGGCTGATGAATCAATTTTATCGCATTTGGCGAGGTCTGAAACTCCAAAGACCAAGCCTCTGGTCTATTAGAGGCATCATCACTACCTTGATTTAGTCCTATGTGCCTATGTTGGTTGCCTCCAACGTACCGATCGGTGAACGGACCCTGCATTGGTACAGAATTCTCAACATATGAGTCGATGTGCAGGTTTGTGATGCCAAAACCCGACTTAAAATTATCATTTATTGTTTTTTGGTAACCTTGAGCTACCGAAGAGGTCACAACGCTGAATGGGGCAAGAAAATCTCCCTTTCCTGTCGCATATGGGTCAGAATTAAGCTGATTTCTAAGCTCAAAAGGTACTTTTTTCTTTATACCGAGTCCAGAATCATCAATACAGTCTTTTAATCCTTTTACTTTCGTCTCTTCTATCAATAATCCATCAGATTTACCAAAAACTACTGACTTTTTAACGTTTTCTCGTATATTATTGTCTTTTGCGAGACCAGACTTGATTACTTTCTCTCTCTGTACGGTATATTTAACCGGAGTGGAGTATTTTCTCGTCAAAACAGACAAAGTTGCGTTTAAAATAGCTGTTTTTGTGTTATCTACACCTGCATCGCCTGTTGCAAGGGGGTATTCATCGCGTTCTGCACGCTCTTTCCACCAAAAACAGGACTCATCTTGCTCTCCACTTACCGGATGGTGTCCATTTTTCCAATTGTATGTAAGCTCGTTAATGCCCCGAATACCAGTTTCTGGATCTTCTTGTTTTAAATCTACTGTTGGGTACTTGTTCCAGTATTTGTTACGCTCCAAAGCATGGCTTTCTATCACGTTTCTGATACCATCTTGTTTATCAGCAGAGGCAGGAAACAAATTCATCAGCATTTGACCCAAAGAATCATCAACCCACTTATAATATTGGATATAACGCTCCACATCTGGCTCGTTTTGCACCTTTTCGAAGAACAATTGTCTTAATTTACCCAAGGCTTTGTATTCTTGTCTATATCTATTTACGGGATCGCCGATTAGATTGTTGAAATCTAAAATTGTGGCAAAGTAATTTAATATTTCTGTTGTGATTGCCGCGTACATACTCTTTTCGATTGAAAAAGTAAACGTGGTAGGTCTTGTTTGCTTTGTAAACACTTCTCTGTCTTCGGCGTTAAACACCTTTACCGTGTTATCCGCACTGACAATTTCTGGATTTTGTTGAATTGCAACCGGAACAAACTCATTATTGATGACCTTTGTCTCGTTAGGGTAGAAGAAATCTCCCCTAGCAGTGTGTGGTGTTCCAACTACGTTACCGAGCCATCCATACCTTTGTTGTATTTCTGCTGAACCTGACGAAAAATCGACGACAGTAAAGCCAGCATCTGCGACAGTTGGGACTCCCGAACCGTTATCGGAAGAAGTGATTTGATCAAACCTCCAATGAAGTGCAAGTGTTTGAAGTTGTGGTATTTCAACATCACCAAAAGAAGTCACAAAGTTGTATACGTTTCTTAGTGGGTGTTCTGGTCCAAAGCTATCTGAATTTTCTGCGTGTAACTTCACAACATCATCACTTAATTCTGATGCCCAATATCTAACCGAAGAAAGTCTTATGTCTGAAGGGTGAATTACAGAGCCGGTAAAGTTCTGCCTGTGTGACCCTGCATATATTCTTTTTGGTGTGTTTAATAATTTTTCACCATCTGTAGTTATCGTCTCTTGTAGAGAAATTTCTTGCTGTATGAAATCAGAATATGCATTGACAGCGTAAAACTTTACATTATAATCAGTAGTGGAAGATCCCGAAACTAAATCCGCATGTGTTTTTAATGGGGAAACGACCAGTGACAAGTTCCACTTTTTGTTGTCATATAAGTTATCGATTACGGAGGATGTCATCTCGACTCCATAATACGAACTTGTTACCAAGAAGTATCCATCTTTATTGTTTCCATTGTTTGGTGGCATGACGGTGTAAACTTGGAAGTCATAGTCATTTGCTGCCCACGTTAAATCAGCGGGATCAACAGGGTCTGCCGAGTGAAAACCCATAATGGATGCGGTCTGGAAAGACGTGGGGAAGTAATCGTAGTCCTGCCTTACTCTCTTTTTTGGTAAAATTATTTCTGATTCAAGAGTGAAGGACGTGTAATCTTCTTGCCCGACGCTAGATGCAGAGATAAAAGTTGTGGACAAGGGAACATCAGAAGATGTCTGTTGGTATATTGATCCATAAAAATTATCTTCGTTGTAAAAGTCTACAAATTTTTTCTTAATTGTGGAAAATCTTTTATTCTCTTTCAAGTTGTATGTTAGGTTGTTGGCATATGCATTAACCCTAATCAAGTTTTCATCAACACCATAACACCTCACAAGATTTCTAAATGCCTTTGAGGTTCCTTTGGATTTATAAATCGACACGATGTTGTTGTAAATGTTTTTGTATATCGTATTTTTAAGTTCTTCAATATTTTCTTCAAAAATTTTATCTTCAGATCTCTCAAGAATTTGATTTAACAGTGATGCATCTGCGAAAATCTCCGGGGCTATAAAGCCATAATTTGTCAGAAGCTTGTCTGCAAATGGCAATTCTCTGTAGTCTTCTTTGATATATCCCATATCTTTTAATTTGTTCAACTCTTCTATTTGAAGATATAGCGTGTCAAAAAAGCTAGACATTATCTGTGACAGTCTTTTTAGTTCGTTGTCCGACTGCACATCCTGCTCTGCTATCCAGTTTGGAAAGGTGTTAAAAAGAGAGGTAAAGTTATTTACATCGTAGCTTGACCCAAGAAGCTGTAATTCTGAAGAAAGAGATATAACATCTGGATGAGTTTGATATATGATGGGATCTTTAAATTCTTTAGGTGCGGCGTTTGATAAGACAATTGCAGAGTCCGTACTCCTCGCCGACGTGTTATAACCAGTCCAGCTACCATTCGTTATTCTTCCGGAGTAGTCCAAGACGGTAGAATCTAGTGTATTGTCACCAGTGATACCTTCATTAAACTTAAAGTAGACACCCAAATCTGTATTAGCTATATCAGTGTTTGTCCCACCATTGACCTGATCAAACCAATATCTTCCTATATCTTGAGAGGTTCTTTTAGATTTCCAAAATCTAAATTCATCAATAGAGCCAGAGAGCTTACCCCAACCTTCATCTCCGTTCTTTGCGAGACTAGAATTGATAAATTCTGATTTTAGAGCACCGATATTTGCTACCAAAGAGCCTGTTATCTCTCCTAATGCTTGACCTGCAAACGTGTCTTGAGAATTTAAATTCCCATTGATAAACATGTCAACACTAAGGTCGGATCCAGAATTATAAATTCTAAATGCGTAGTGCTCAAAAGTTCCTAGCTTGTCATTAAGATCTGGTCCAATTATTTCTTCGTATATACCTGCTGTTCCCGACACTGCGGTGATTTGGAAGTTTTTACCTACAGCATCGTGTAAATATATAATTGATAGTCTACCATATGAATTAGAAGAACCCGTTGTCGAATTCCATAAATCGAATACAGCCTCTTTCCCATTAAGAGAATTTAGACCCTTGTTAAGCCAGAATTCAACAGTAACTCCGTTATCAAAGTTTGTTTTTAAGTTACTCTCTCTCGTTCCTGTGCCTGTAAAGGATTCGTTTTCATATATGCTTGTGTCATATATATTTGATTTGTCGAATGTTTCTACAAGTCGTTTGCCTGCCATACCGGACGATGCGGTATGAGGACCGCCAACAAAAGAAACGTATTCTTCTACAACGGGTTGTCTCCAATCATCCGAAGCTGGACCCGCTGCTGCATTGAGAGCCGATAAAGTAATGTACCCATTTGTTCGAGGATATCTATTTTCCAATATCCACAAATCTAAATAAGTAGAGTTATTTAAATATTCATTTTTTTCCTTAGACGAGCCGTCATAAGGATAGTCTTCATAAATTCTGGTTATGGCATCTGCGTAATATGATTCAGCAGATCCGTATTTTGCAAAGTTTTCCGGATTAGAAAAATCAACTTGAGGAATAAAGGTCTCTTTTTGAATGATCGCTTGTTCAACATTCGCTAAAGATTCCGCATCATTCCTGATGTTTTCTGGAGTTTCTGCAAAAATTTTATAAGGAGTTTTGCCGTCAAAAAGTTTTCTTATACTCATACTTTTTCTACCCTAAATTTCCACATGAAAGGCTGTTCGACATAGTTATCTACTGATTCTTCGTAGAATGCCACCTTTATCCCATATGAATATCCGGGTTCTAAAAGATCCATTTTAAGATCAAAATAATTTCCGCTTACATCAAAAGACATTTCTGTTCCTTTGTCACTGCCCGTATTATGTGGAATAACAACCAAATCATCGGTTAATCTATGAACTTGATAAGAGCCACTTTCAATAATGAGTGTATCATTTTTTCTTGTAGCTACTGTATAAATAGTTGGACTCCAATCTTTTTCACGCACATAAAATCTAAATCTATTTGTTTCGTGCGTGTAGTAGGTTGGTCTTAGGTTTGTTAAATTTGTGACGTAATTAGGATATGGATTATACCCTGATGCTTGGTGAGTTTTGATCTCAATTGTTCCAGTGTGATAGCAGGTATTAAATCCTATATCTGACCACCTATCATAAACGACACTGGCTGTTGTATCTAGGGCGAAAGAGGCAGCATAGATACCTGTTGATATTTTTGTCGCTGTAACAGAAGCTGGTTCAGTTGTCAACTCTTCTCCAGAATTTGCCGAAGTATATACCTTTACTCCGAGTTCTGGTAGGTTTGCCACATCCCTTAGTCTTCCACCAATATAGTTATATAGATGAACGGTCCTAACGTTTTCTGAAGCCGGTAACAAAGAAGAGCTTGCATAGAAATTTCCTCTGTCATCTTTGATTGAAGAGTCCCACACCGCCTCAATTGCAGGTCTTTTGAAAAAGAACTCGGAACCTCTTCCAAAAAATTTCTTTGTGTAGTATGTTTCTTTTGCCCCATCAGTGTTTATTATCTCATCAGAGTCCACTGGTACTACTCCATTTTGACCATAGCAGGCACCCTCAACAATAGTCATATCTCCAGATCCGGTCGCAAATAAGTTTAATGAACCTGCTCGATCGTTAATGCTTATTTCTGTTGGGGGTGTTCCTAGCTTTATTACATCTCTTGGGTCATCACCGTGTACCCACCAGTTAATAAGGTTTTTATATATTGAAAGGCTTTTTATATTTATTGGGCATCCAGAATTATATAAATCCGATACTTCTGAAGAAGATAGCACCTTGTTAAAATATGCTACGTCATCAATTAGACCATCCCAGTTATTAGAAGCTCCGGCTCTAGAGCCTCCTATTGCCAACATATCAAAGTTAGTGGCAGGTATAGTTCCGGCTTCGGGAGATGGGCTGCTCCAAGTATCTTCGACATTATTTACAAAAAGCGTTGGTTGTGTGTTATCTCCATTGTCTGTTAACACAACATGAAACCAAGATCCCGCTGTCAACTCAACTGTTGAAATATAAGTTGATTGTCCGAGGTCGTTATAGTCTCTCTGGTAAAATAACTTGCCATCGGCATTCATTCTTAAGACTCGACCTGATGAAATAAAACCATCTTGTTGCCAAAACATCATAAAACGTATTGTACCTATATTATTGGGCTTTACCCACATAGAAATTGTAGACGGTCCTGTCAATTCCATACTTTGTGCGGATCCAGATAAAAAAGCGTTTCCATCAAAGTCAACAGACTCGCGAGGATAAAACCTTGCATAGTAAGCTTCTTGACTGGATGTTAGATGAACGCCTACACCGTAATTTTCTATTGTTCCATCAATCCATTGTTCTACCAAGGTAGTGATGTCAATTTTCATATCCTCATTTCCAACTGGAAACTGTTGAGAATAAGCAGGAGACTCTAAGTAATCTCCTCCTTCTCGAAGCCAAGTTGTATTTTTGGCAGAATTTATCCAATTTGACCCTTCTCCATCACCTGTAACGTCTGTGTAGTTATCCATATCTAAGCCGGTACCCTCTTGCCAAGAACTAGATATTGGGAGAACGACCAACTCTAACTCTCTCGGTGTTGTTTGGTTATGTGGTGCATTGTACATATTTAAATAAAAGCTAACTTCGCCAGAAGAGGGTACGACTCCGGATGCCCTATCTTGAATTATTTGTTCGATGGGAAACTCAATTAAAATTCTTTCAAGCTCTGTTGACCCAGAGCTTGCTTGCCCATAAATAGAGAAAGTCTCTAAGATGTCAGAAAGACCCATGTTTGCATCAGTCGCTCTATTCTTAAGGTTTGTTAAGAAAGCGTTTGTTATCGTATTATCTTTTGAAGCGTAATATTTTTTAATAGCCATTATTTCACAATTCCTGTTATATCTGTATTTGGAAACTTAATTTCAAAACTTACGTTGTCTGGGCATCTTAGGTATCTTCCGTCAGCCGACATGTTTGCTTCGATATTCATAGGGGTAGAGGAATAACTTGTTCCCGTTTTGTTGATGATTTTTACATTTCTAGTATCAACAACACCGTTGATTCTGTTTAATTCGTAGTAAACATCGGTCACGTAAAGAGGCTCACCCATTTGAAGTGCCTTATCAAACCTGTTGCTAAGAGTTTCAACGCATTTTCTATAGACATCTGCCTTGTTTGAATCAGAATCAGCGATGACTTCGAACTCTATTCCTAAATTAACAATCTTTCCGTCTATAATGTCGATTGTATCATTAATCATTTTATATTCAGAAACCCATATTTTCAAATTTTCCTTCAAAGACTGGTTTAGTATAGCCAATTTTGAATTTTGATCTGATCCAAGTACGTAAGCATTTATATTTCTTTTAAATGAATTGGAGTCGAGTATGATGTTGCATCTATATATAGAGCCAAATTTTGAAGGCATAGAGTAAATCATTGCCTCATAATCTCTTTCTGTTACTGCTCTTTTTTGTGTTGCAAAGAAAGAGGTTGCCCTAATCTTTATCTCTTCGTTGCTTTGCTCAACGGAGCTTCCCACGACTGGTTCTGTATTGTTTACTTCTAGAGAAACACGAACGTTCCTAAGCTTCGTATCGTTTAGACTTGCTAGGTTTACAAAATTAATATTCAAAGAGTTAATATTTGTTATTGTACCTGCTGCGGCATTAGGGTTTTCATTTGAGTTCTTCCTATACCTGATGATGAGCGTAGAATCAGACGGAGATATTCCGAGCGTGTCCGTCTTTCCTAGTCTAGATGGATCTATATTTACGTCTGTAACGTAATCTCTTCCTTCTAATTTCAGAGCGACAGAGGATGGGTCTGCTATCGGATTCAAACTAATCTCATCTTCAGAACCATGACCAAACTGAAGAAAGTAGTCTACTCCGTCATATTCGAATGTAAATCTTCTTGGCACCGAGACGGGTCTTAAATATTCTTTTGTTGTATCTGAATCACTTCCATTATTTGTAAAGCTCTTGTATATAACGTTCTGCGTGAGATCATCAACTTGATAATATTCATTACCCTCGAAGTCTGTGACAGATAAAATCTCCACGACATCATCATCTGGAATGATTATCTTTTTAAACTTTTCATACTCTCCTGTATCAATTCTTACTTCTTCAATTTGTCCGGAGATTACTTTCCCAGAAGCCCTAACCGCAAAAGAAGTCGGCAAGCCAGTAGATTCACTAACCCTGCCTACAACAATTTGATTTGCTGGGTTGTCGAACCTTATATCTTCTGTTAAAATAAAATTCTTTCCTTCCGTGTTTGTAAAAGTTGTCCCCTCTTTGATGATGGGATAGTAGGCACTGTCTGGTCCCGAAGAAATTTCATTGGCAGGGACAAGGGCGTACATTTGTACCTCTCCAACTGCTGTGGAAATGTTTTCGTAATTATAGCCTAGCTGCTTAGATAATCTAATAATATTTTCTCTTTCAAACGCGGTCTCCAAAAACGACTCGTTAGCCTGATAATCTACAAAGTAGGAAAGAACATCGCCGACATAAGATACTGTATCTAACATCAGTGAACCAAACGATGCATCATTAAAATCTTGATATGTATTTGGGTAATACCTTCTTGCATAATCCAACAAAGCCTGTTTGATTGAATTAAACTCTCTTGCTGTATATTTTATTGCTACTTTCTTTTTCGCCATAATTAAAATCCTCTTGCTGCCGCGTCATTTTCCAAATTCAAGTACAACTTTTCTTCTAATGTAAACGACTCAATGAAATACGTTATTTCTAAGCCAAGCTCATTCTGTTCACTTCTATTGATAAAATTTATATTTGTTATATTGATGTAAGGCAGATAATTGCTTACTTGTTCTAATATTCTTTGCTGTAATTGTTCTTCTGCGAAGTTCCCGAACTGCTCAAAAACAAACTGGCTTACTCCAACACCAAAGTTTGCGTCCATGATTCTCTCTCCGGGATTTGTCAAAACTAGCATCCTTAGATTTTGCTGACCCATCTCCTTGATGGTTTTCAAAAGAGAATAGGGACCATCGTCTGAATCATATCTTAATGGTAATTTTGCAGAAAATCCATATGACATCTAACTTAACTCCGATAAAATCTTTTTGGTCATTTTAAAGAAACCTTTTGAATTCATATCATCAATTCGACTATTGGTCTGTCCAACATAATAATTAGTATAATTTGATATTATATCTTCTATATTCATAGAAGTATAGAATTTTTTAAATTTTTCTGATGTCAGAAAAGATTGGCGAAGTTCTTCTTCGGGGTATATATTTGAAACATTTTCCGGTATTTCTCCCTCTATCTTGTCGCCCAGATATGAAGCAAGGGGGATAATTATCCAAGTCCCTTCGCTATTCCTTACAGAAAGATTTACTAAATCTGAGGGATCTATCGAAGAATCATAAGGAGAAGAAGATGAAATTCTTATTCCCGGTCTCCAGCCTTCGGGCCAAATGTCCTCTATGTTGCCTTCTAGTTCCTTTGAGCCAATTGAACTCTGAAGTTGTGGTATTGATACCACCCCAGATGGATATTTGCTATCGATTGGAGTTCCTACAAAAAAGTACCTTTCATTCCTCATGGATGTACCAGATGGGTGATCCTCCCGAACTGATCTGCCAGTCACAATATCATATAGTCTTTCTTCTCTATAGGCTATATTTTTAAGACTTTTAACGCCTTTATTTGATTCTTTAAACAAAGAATTTATCTTTTCTTGTTCATAATTTTCCAAAATCACATCGATAAAAATAGACAAAGCTGCCTCAGTATCAACCGAATCATAAAATTCAGAGCGAGTGGAAAAGCCGCCTGACAGCCACTGATTGATAGAATTGTTTGAAATTTCTGCAATTTCTGCCAGCTTTTCTTCGTGCTTTTCCTGATAAGGAAGTTTAAATAATATTTGTATAGCATTATCGATGATTGTTTCTGGATCTTTTAGGGTCATTATAGAATTTGAAATATATTTTATGGCACTGGAGTTTTCTAAAGTGGCATCTTTTTCGAACGAACGAAATACGTCAAGAGATTTAAATATAAATTCGGTGTACAAAGTTAAAACCAAACTTGATAAGTAAAAATACTTAACAACCAAATCCTGCTTGCTCTTAAGAAGATTAAATGGAATATTTTTTGATTTTGGAATTTGAAATTCATCAATTACATTATATGCTTTTTTAATTTTTTCCTGTGATAATGACATGATGTCCATGATTGCCCGTGTTTCTTCGAGGTTGTTATATGGACCATCCTCCCAATCTACTTCTTTCAAAAGCTTAAAATTACTCGAAAGATAGTTCAAATAAATTTGAACGTTTTCTTGTGAGGCTCGTGCAATGTAATAATTCACTAAAGATGTTTTCTCCACTTCAGTTAAGTTAGGGGATTCTTCTTTTATCAAGTCTATCAAGTCCCCTATTTCATCGCTTCCAATAGTTGGTGTATTTATATCTGGCTTAATTTGGGATATTATGTCTGTTGTCTTAAATTCCACCAAAGCAAGAGGGTTTAGTAAGGCACCCAACGTCTTCGATATTGACTTTTCGTTGTATCCTACTGGTGACAAATTTTCTATTATAGACATGGATACGTCAAAGACACCCTTGGACTTATAGAGGTCAGTATTATAAGAAGATGCAAGCATTTTTTTTGATTCTTCTATTGCATCTAAAAAATATTGCGACTCTTGATTTTTTACTTTATTGTAAATTGGACTATTCTTGTCTGTTATCATTTTTGATAATTCACCGAGAATTGGTCCGGAGGAATTACCCATTGTTTCTGCCATAAAACAGAGTTTGTCTTTTTGTATGTCTTTTAATTTTTCTTTCATTTCATCAATTTGTTTATCCGTAATGCCATTCTTGTTTTTCTTGTATGCTCTATCCAGCATATCAGAATCGATTATACAAAAAGATGACCAAGGATTATAATTGTAAATGCTGTCGAAATATTCTTTTTCCATACTTGGGACATCCAGCCTCGAACCAATCATCAAAAAGAACTTCTCTACATCTGTGTCGTTTCGGAAAAACTTTTCTAAGCCATTCTTTTTTGCTATGTATCTAAACTTTGCATATGCTTGTTCGGTTCCCTCTCCTTTGAGAAGATTTATTTTTTCATACTCGCCCAAGGACACAGAAGTGTCTTTCAGCAGTTTATTTACCTTCTCCAAGCTAAGTTCGACATCATCTGTCGCAATACTTGCCAACAACATCGACCTAACAGAATCATTTACATCATTATTTGTTCTTTTCTTGTTTGATGCTGATTTTTTAAAATTGTTGTGCATATAATTTTCGTTCTGAAATAAGTCTGGTATATGGTCTCCCCTTTTAAAGTAATTTTGATCGAAAGATACTCCTGCTGCAACAATTTGGAACAATTGTTGCATAGTGGACGTAATCAGTTTGATTATAAGTTCAATAATAATATTTTTTAGTTCTTCTATTAATTGATCAGCGATTGCGGAAGCAGATATCGGACCAGATGGCACCATTCCCACATTTGATATTTTAGCCATCTTGAAAGGTTTTTCTTTACAAAAATTAAGATCAATTTTTGAACCAGCGTTTATCGAACTGTTTATTCCAGCACACTTTTCCAACAAAATGTCTGTTGCATTAGTAAAAAATGACAACCAACCCATTTCATCTGGAAAGGTAGAAACTAATGCATCTAAGAGACTTTCCGTTTTCACACTAAAAACTATAGAATCCTTGTATGCAGCAAACAAATATTCACTATCAAATCCTTCTTTATCTTCCGAAGTTATGGGACGAGAAAGCCTATATGTATCGTTTGTTACTCCTGTTCCAGATTGGTATCCTCCGGTTTTCCATGGTGGCAGAATATCTGGAGATCCTACGATCTGTCTATATCTTTCTAAAATTTGTGGACCATTATTATCAATCTCAGCAAGGCTCCTGTTTAACCTTTCTAGTTCTCGATTATCTAACTTATCCAATGCACACTTTGTCAATTCTTCGGAATATTCTTGAGGATCCAAGAATGAAGTAACTGTATTTGCAACCATGGAAACAATATCTCCCAAGCCGCAGACTCCGAGTCGATTTAAAACACCCCCTAGTGCTTGTGATGCCTTTTTTCCCTCTTCGTCACCAACCTTTTGTAAGATTTCTGGCAAATTGTTAATGAAGGTATCTCCGATGGTATATGTCAACTGGTCTGCAAAGTTATTTTGCTCCCTTTGACCGTCTTTTAATTCTTGCTTTTTTTTGTCTCTATCTTCCGGAGTTAAACAAGGGGTTGTGTACAGACTTCTTGTAGCCACCTTTTGAATTTCAGCAGAAAATTTTCTAGATAGCTCTTTAGATGCCGAAAAGTTATTGTCCACATCAGTATTTGTTGTTCCATATGTATCTCCAGAGTTTGAAGATCTGTTTATGGTATTTGAATAAGATGTGGTCTTTTTTGGAGTATTTTCAAAATTCTGCTGTATAACGTCCTGATATGTGTTGTTTGTTTTTTTACAGCTTCTGTATAGTTTTTCCAAGTTTAATATAAACCGATTTGTTTCGACTCTATCTTGAGGACTGCTTTTCTTAAAATAAGAAAAAGAAATGTAAAGACCCTTTTTTTCCTCATTATTGATTAATAATATTTTTTCTAAAAAATTTTGTTCGGTATATGAAAATTCAATTCTATCATACTCGCCAATATTGACTTTATTTACGCTTGCTAATTTTGAAAGGTTGTTATTAAATAATGTAAGTTTTTCGGACTCTAAATTAAAATCTAAATTTTCATATCCAATTATTTTATTTTTATAAACATCTTCTATATATTCTTTTTGATACTCATTAAACTTCCTAATAACAAAAGATGTTTTATTATAATACTCTTCAATACCATATTCTACTACATTCAAATTCTCTGATTCTTCGAATTGTAGATCAGAGGCAGAATCCACCTTGGAAGCACTTATACTAAATAATAATTTCTCTCCCATATTTGGAAAAGGATCAATATAATTATTTTCTAATTTAACATCACTTAAATTCAACGCGGGAATCTTATAAAAAAACTTAAAACAATTTTCTAAAAATTGAGATTTATACTTTTGTATAATTTCACTTTTTTGCTCTTCACTTATCACCTGCTCGTCGGCAATAATTATCGAAACGTAGTTATCACCTTGAATATAAAAATTGCCCAGCGGGGCAGATACCCACTCTGTAGGTAGTGTTTGTAGTGTTACTTCTGGCATTGTTAATTTGTCCTGTTGAAATCGCTATTAATATATTTGTTTCCAAGAGAAAATGTGTAATTGATTTCGTCGAATAAGAGGTTGATTTTATTTTTTAGTCCATTAACGGGACCAATATTTGTAACTGCAAATATTGAAGGAATCGTCGTAGCTGGCAGATCTACAGATGGGGTTGTTGGTCCAACTGGACTAACATGTGTATGTAAAGACAGTGCTGTTAAGAGTTTTATATTTTCTTGAGACAAATCAATAATAGCACTCGATAATTCATTTACTCTATCGTACAAGGACGCCAAAGCATCCTCAAGATTATTTCCCAGAACAAGAGGTTGTAGCTGTGTTTCATTTGAGTTTGCTATCAGTTCAATTCCGGAGCCAGAGCTTATCCTCCCGCCTTTTGAATTATAGGATCCGTGAGGGGATGACGCTATTTTTACACCAAGACGACCTACGATTGCCGCGTTATCGGCGATGGCTGCAAAGCCAGATCTGTTTTCAAAAGGCTGATTGTCGGTCTGTGGTAAGCCGATCGCCTCATCAAGATCAGTAAATTCACTAATATAAACTCTTGCGGCATCTGCCTCAAAACTACTATTAACAAAGATATTGCTGTTTGTTGCCGCATTAGAATTGGAAGCTAGTGGTCCACACATTAAATCGATTGAATCACACCTAGAACCAGTTTTTGATTTTCCGGTGCCGGGACCAAAAGGCTCATCCCTCCCTAAAACAATTGATGCATTATTGTTTACAATAGACTGACTCCCTTCTGATAAATTTCTTGATGGTCCTCCGGAAGAAATTGCAGAACCATTCAGCCCTTTATTGAAGATATCTTTATTTTTAGACGTGTTTAGTTCTGCCAAAGTTTTTTGATTTTCACTTTTAAATCCTTCGGCTTTTTGTGTCGCATATGGCGACTTATATAGACTTGGCAATAACTTTAACATATGGTGTTTCCTATTTTGGCTTGAGCTTTTGTCCAGCAACTTTTTCGTGCAAATCTACCAATTCTTTCTTTTTGGCATTTACATATTTTCTATTTTCAGTAATTGTTTTTTCGAACTCTTCATCAGGTATTATTGTTTTCTGTGGATATTCAAACATTAGTGGATCGACCTTGGTTTTCTTACCATTTACGACTTTTGATAAACTAAAGTGTAAGTGTGGTCCCGTAGAGCCTCCTCCTCCGGGCCAAGAACAGTAAAACCTTTTAGCCGGGGGATCATAATAATTGTTCGGATTTGTATATCCATACACGCCTCCTCCCACATATCCGATAATATCGCCAGCTTTGACTTCTTGACCTTTCTTAACTGTTATTTTTATCATATGGCAATATCCAGCACGCATTTTTATATTTGGGTCGTTTGTCTTGTGAAGTATAATAACAGTTGCACCACCCTTTTTTGTGTGACCCAGAGGTTTTCCCTTTTTATCGACATATCTCTCTGCGATATCTGCTTTGGGAGATTTTACATAAGACACGATACCATCGTCGATAGCCGTGATGGGACCAAGGGCTGTTACCCACATGTCAATTCCGCTGTGGAATCCCTTTCCGCCACCGCCAAAGGGGTTTCCTCTTGGTCCAAACTTAGAACCAACAACTATTTTTGTATACTTTGAGGAGCCGACCGCAAGCGGGGCAAACTTTGGTGACCAGCCGACCTGTTCTTTAATTGACAATATATCAGGGGTTATTTCGGGAGCAACGGGCATCGTACTAGAATCTGATTCTGTATATTTTACACCGGGATAATATTGTGCCCCGGACGTATATGCAGAGAATGCACCACCGACTGGTCTGGGCATGCTAAAATTATCGTCTATTTTTTGAGACTGCTGCTTTACACTGTTTAGCTGAACCGTCGTTCTTTCCCCATCTTTGTATGTTTGTTGCACTATAGAACCAACCTGATATGCATCATTACCTATCCAGCTTGAGTCGGCATCCAAAATATCACTTGGGTGTATGTGAACGGAAAACTTTCTTTCTGCTTTTCCTATAGGATTCGCCGGGTCATAAAAATAAGGCAAATCGACTGTTGCTTCTGGACCTTCGGCACATCTTGTGTGTGCCTTTCTAAAGCTCTCTTTCAACATCGCAGGAGTCCTGCCTTTTGAATCCGATAAAGACTTTATAAACGCCTCATAATCATTAATAGATTGTTTTACAGATACAATTTGGCTTTCTCTGTTTTTGGATTTTTCTACCTTGCTGTCTGAAATAATTCTGTTAGCCAGCAGTGGGTATTGTTCTAGGGAATCGACACCTATAGATGCATTATCGGAAATAGCATCAGAGCTTCTTTCTAAATTATTAAACTCTCCTACTTTTTCCCTTTGTAATATTATGGATTTTAAGGTTTCCGCATCAGTTGTCATTCTCTAAGTTCCCCTGCAGTAGATCAAAAATATCTTTTTTATCATCAGCAGTTAGTCCTGTTTCTTGCTTCTCTGAACGTTTGAGAATTGTTGAAATTTTAACCAACTGCTCGTTTGATCTCTGGAGGGTTTCTACGTATTTGGCGGCTGTAATGCCGACTTCGCGGTGCCTTTCTTCACTCTTGCTCAAGTAAATCATAACATCATCAAGGAGTCTTTTTGTGACATCTCTGTCTTTCCTGATGTTGTCAATTGCTTCGCTAAGTATTTGGTCTACTTTTTTGCTCATATCTCATAGATCCCCCCGGTCCCACTTAGTCTTAAAGACTCTATATTTTTTTCTAAGCTTGTTTAAAGAATTGACAATCTGCTTAGTGTTAAGACCTGTTATTTCCCTCATGTACAAATAAATAGCTTTCTTATTGAAAATTTCTATCTTGTCAGAGGAATCTAATAAAATTTTTATTGCTTCAAGAACTTTCTTTTCGTTTTCTTTTAATTTGTCTGTATCCCATTTGTCGATTTCTGTCCACAAGTGGTTCCAAAATTCTTCTTTTTCTCTCTCATCATCGTAATCGTTTTCAACAGAAATGTGCTTTAACTCAAGCTCTTTTGATAATTCTGCAAGTTCCACTTCTCTCTGATTCTGCTTCTTGTTCTTTTTTACTTTTTGAATAAACCAGTTTTTGGTGATAACAGAAAAATATGAAAAAGCCTTTGACCCCTTATCTGGATTAAATTTATCGAGAACAGTTACAAGCCAAATTTTGCATTCTTGCCTTAAAATATCAATATTGGGAAGATTCGTAAACTTATAAGTAAAAACAATTTTATCGACCATTTGATCAAAGGCTGGCTTTAGAAGGGTGACGTATAATTCTTCTTTTCTTCTGTAAGATGTTTCTGGATTATTATACTCAATAATCGCATCTTCATGTACTTTTGTGAAGTATTTTTTAGAATTCTTACTTCTTCTAATTCTGCGGCGTTTCTTGACTTCTGGCATCTGTTTCCTCTGCGGAGAGTAGTAGATCGTATGTGGAGAATGTCGAGACTATATCTCTTGCGTGCCTCATAAGGTGTCTCAAAGTCTCATCTCCATAAAACATTTCCAATTCATGAACCCCCTCAACATGGTGAGAGAAATTTTTAATGACTGAAATTAGGTCTCTTAATTCTTCGTCGTATTCGGCAATCTGACGGATACTTTTCCAAGCAAACCATAATAAAAATATATTAAAACAAAGTGACACTATTAGAGCCAAACACAAAAGAATTGTCATAAACATACTACTACTTCTCCCCTTTATAAATTTTATTTTTTAATCTGTCTTTTTCCTGCTGTACAGATTTTTTATTTTTCTTAATATAATCTTCCACTAAGTCTCCTGCTTGTGTTTCTTTTTGTATTTTTTGTTTCTGAACATAAGCAGGTATGGAGGGGATTAGACTAAAGCCAGAAGAGTTGCACTCTTGGCACTCTTCTAGGCGTTCAGTCATAGAGTGCTGCAACTCAAAATATAAGTCGCAAGCCTCGCAATAATAATTATACCTCGGCATCTACCGTTTCACCATCGTTATTTTCGAATTCGAGAACGGGCGGGTTTTCTACCACTAACCCCTCATCAGTTTCGGTAAAGACAAAACCTTGAAGAACGGGAGTGATATCACTTTGTTCCATTAGGGATTTTTGCAAGGCGATCATTACAGCACCTAAAGCTTGATTTGATAATTGCATTAGATAAACTCCTTCATTGAATGCTATATAAATATAACACCCCTTTTCCCCATTGTCAAGGAAAAAATTACACTATCTTAAAAAAAACTTATTTTTTATCCATTTTTACCGTAACCCAGCCATTTGCTATTTGCCTCTTTACGATATTATCTCTAAGAATCATGTGGTCACTTTTTTTCCAAGATGCTGATAAATCATTGCCATATTTCATGCCCTTAGTAGATCCCCACATTTCCATATCCACTGCTGGGTGTGGAGGTACATATGTTTTTACATTTCCATACTTTTGGGCATAGTAAGACAACTGCATATCTTCCCCATTATCCCAACTATATGGTTCCTCTCTCCACAAATAAGCCAAATGATCCCTCTCCATAAACCATGCGTGACCTACTAAATCTACTTCTTCGATTTTTTCATTTGGTGTTGCCCCGTTCCAACCAACCTTGTGATTTGGTATGTATCCATTTCCATGTACAACAACACCAGTTGATCCATAGATTCCCGGCTTTTCTTTCATTGAGTTGATGCAGTTTTCAAACCACTTCTTTCCCGGAATAGTATCATCATCGAATAGGGCTACATATTTTGTTTTTGCCAGAAGAGCAGCAGCGAAACGCCCATGAAACTTAAAATTATGATCACACAAAATAACTTTTGCACCTAAACCAGAAATATTATATTGTTGACCATCTTCTGGCTTATTATACCAAATTATGATCTCTTCGGGGGGTACCGTTTGCGATTGAATGGCTTCGATTTGTTCTTTTAAATATTTTGGTCTTTTATAACAATTTAATATAACAGTAATCATTTTTTTCTTACAACTATTAATCCGCAATTTAAATGTGTATATCTTAAATTCTCGACAATAGAATTACCGCCGTGGATTGGCGTTCCATTTAATTGTATTTTTTTACCTAGCTTTTTTTCAATTTTCTCAAGCTGTAAGCCGGGATAATCGAATGTGCAAATAAGATATCCGCCCGGTTTTACCTGTAAGTATAAATTATCAAATATTTCACAATGGCTTCCTCCAACTTCTTCTAGGGTACTAATATTAATCACGCAGTCAAAATTTTCTTCCCACTGAGCGGGAGGTAAAGCCTTAATGTTATAAAGAGTTGTTTTTTCTAAATTTGATCGCCTTATATCTGAATGAATGACGTTCTCGTACATCCTATCCAATTCTTCTTTAAATGTTATGTGTATCCCTTGAAAGCCCCAACTTGAATTATGAATTTTACTATTTTCGGGCAAGAGGTTTTTCATGTGCCTGATAACCATTGGATATTCATAACATCTAGACCAAGCACTTCCATCATTGAACAACTCACCATCACTCAAGTCATCAGTTGTTATATATTTAAATTCTAAAATTTCCATTTTAACTCCTTTTTATATCTTTTCATAAATAAAAAATTTAGCTGTTGTGCCGGGTTGCGGTAGTTTTTGTTCCTTGACCAGTTTTACATTTTCTTTTTCAATAATTTGTCTCCAAGGGCTGTTATGCATATGGTCTTTCCAATTATTATAATTAGAGTCATAGCTGTCTTGGGCATAAATTATAACATACTTTGTTGAATGTTCTAAAATATTTTTAATTGTAGCATGCAAATATTCAAGCTCATCGTTTAAAATGTGGTAAAAAACATCTAGGCAGGTACATAATTCTACTTTTTTTTCACCAATAAATTCATCAAATCTAGAAATTGTTGTGTTATAATTTTGTGATTTAACAGAATCTGGGTGTGTGTGGGCAACAATATCAACACCTAAATAATCTTGTACTTCAAAATTAGATGAAACTTGTAAATCTCCGCAGCCAAAATCAATCATACTTTCAATGTTTTTCTCTTTGATAAAATCATTAATATATTTGATTTTAAATATTGCTAAATCACCACGACTACCTAAGCCACTCTCATTTGGCCTATTTTTCCAGATATTCACCGATCTTAATTCACTATTTTTACTGTCAGTCATACTTTCCTCTTAAATCTTCTATTTATTTAATACAGTTCTAACAATTTAATTTATATTTATCTCTTAAAATTTTATATATTTTTTCCGAAGCAAATCCATCACCATACGGACACGCTGCTTCAATAATATAGTTGTTATTTACTTCTTCAAATATTTTCTCTAAATCCTGCGGCTTTTTACATAAATACAAATGTCCCGTACCAAGACCTTCCGGTCTCTCTGTTGTTTTTCTGCAGACAATTACTTTCTTGTTAAAGAAACTACCTTCTTCTTGAATTCCTCCACTATCAGTAATCACAAACTTGCATTTTGTTAAATATTTCATAAATTGGGAATGGTCTAGAGGTTTCATTACAGTTAAGTTTTTTAATAATTCTCGGTGCTTGTAAACATTTGGGTTTGGATGTAGTGGAATACAAAAATTTAAATTTGGGTTTTTTACAGCGAGTTCATTTATTTTAGTAAACCATTCCTTTATAATGTGATGGTTTTCTCTCCTGTGCATGGTTACCAAAACAACATTACCGTATTCATTGCCTTTTTTAAATTCTAAAAGATTGTCAAGAACTGTATTTCCTACAACGTAATTTTCCCCTGACACTTTTTCCGATATTAAATTTAATCGAGACAGGCTTGTGGGGCAAAAGTTAACGCTGGATATTCTCGATATCATTTGCCTGTATGCTTCTTCTGGGTATGGGTTTGACAAATCGTAACTTCTCAGTCCGGCTTCTAAATAAAAAATATCAATTCCTCTATTGTATGCTGCAAGGGCACAGGCATAAGCAGAAGCGGTATCGCCTTGAACCACAACGCCAGAAAAACTACCTTCCGGAAATTGATTTAAACAGCTTATTATCACAGAGTCTAAGCGATTTTTTTTATTTTCTATTTTTATTTCATGATCGATTTCTACATTCTCAATGAGATCTATATGCTGACCTGTAAATAAAATAGAATATTTTTTTCTTGGCAAGACGGATATAAGGGGCTTTATTTTAAGCCACTCCGGTCTTGTTCCAAAACATAATAAAAGTTTGTTCATGAATTCACCAAGTGCATGTTTCTTTTTTTAGTGGATAAGTCAGATTCTTATATCCCCGGAAATTATTAATCAGCATTAATATACCCTAGCATTGTATTCATAGTCTCCATCGTCTTATTCTCAATAAAATCTAGTAACTGCCTTCCCTTATGTTTGCCAAACCAATCTTCATAAGTGCAACCATTTCTACCATCTGTTACAATGGATAAATTTAATATTCGTGCCTCAATTAATAAACGACAGCAAGATTCAAAAGCATGAGAAAAGAAAACAATACCCTTATACCCAGACAGTGTTTTGATAAAATTTGGATAATCCTGCTTCTCTAAAACGTCGTATTTAATTCCATCTCTTTCACAAACAGCAATTGCTTTGTCCCATCTCTTCCCTTTCATAATTGCAAATTTTTCGTTCTTTTTTGTTTCTATATTTTCAGAAAGAATAGAAAGTTGAGTTTTTGAAAACTGTGTACACCCAAGACTAACTAGGTTGTCTAATTCAACGTGTTTGTTCATTATCTCCATTTGCTTACCCGTTAGACAAAAAACTTTTTTTGCACCTTTATAAAAATCTCTATTCACAACTTCTGATTTTGGTGCAATAAAATTAGGGTACTCTGCTGTGTTTCTTGATCTAACATACTTCTGATCTCTTTCGATAATGAAATATGTTCTACCCCCCGTAGACAAAAGCTTTTTATTTTCTGGAGACAAGAAAGCAAAATTTGATACGACATAAACATCTGCATTGTGAGAAGCGTAATTAAAATTTCGAGACTTAATCTTTTGAATATTTACATCATTTTCTCTAAGAAATTCCACAAACACATTATCAGAAAGTTCAGCACCGCCAAGACACTCTTCAATAAAGAAATCGGAAATGTAAATTACTTTTTTACTCAAAACTTTGTAACTCTTCTAATGTTGGTAGATCCGTTGCGAGACTAGAAATGCTTACATTTTCGCAAAATTGTGCATAGAGTGATTCTTCTGAAAAATTCTCGTGAAGATATTTTTTTAATTTTTGAGCATTTTTTGCGAATCTTTTATTTTCATTTCTAACTTCTCGCAATCTCTTTTTAAAAGATGCTTCGATTGGATATGCCCATTGAGAATCTGCCTCGATTACATCTTTCCAGACAGCAAATTTTTGTACGTTTTTCAGTTCATATTCTACTGACGCAAACATTGGCTTCTTTTTTCCGTCTTTCTGCGTAATATAAAGAAAATCTGATTGACCAGACCAATTATGAGTCACTACTGGCAATCCGTTATATGCCGCTTCAAATAGTGGCAATCCGTACCCTTCTCCATGTGCAGTTGTGATAAGGCATTTAATTTTTGGATTATTGTACAATCCTGACATCTCTTCGGGGGTAAGGTCTCCATGAACTAAATAAATTTTACACTTTACGTCCCCATGTGAAGAAATAATATTTTTAATTCTATTAAAAGTAGCAGATCTATCTTTGATACTATTATTTTGAATATTTGTTTTCAATACTAAGCCGACTTCCTTATCGAAGTTTTCTTCGACAAACCAATTGATTAAGTTATCAAAATTCTTTCTTGGACCCCATTGTGAAATGGCAAGATAATTAAAGTCATAATCTAGGTTTAAATCTAAATTTTCTGGTTCAATGTTTAAAACAGGATAATTCACCACCTCAATTGGTACAGAGCACTTTAATTCAAAAGTCTGACCGGTACTTGGGTGTTTTCCATAATATTTTGTATCTTGAAACACGTCTTTTGCATGATTAGAAACTACAATAATTTTATCCATCTGGTTAGCTTTCTGAATCCACAATGGAGAAACTTTTGTTGTCTCGATACCAGCAGTATATCCAATGTTAATAGGTGCTAAATTTTCCCACTCATTTGGAATAGTAATCTGTAAAGAAACATCAAATGTGCCTCCGCTGTTTGAATACTCTTGAGTTTTTCTAATCTTATCATCAATCCACTGTCTATCTTCAGAAGTGGCACTAATCCACCCTGTTTTACCCCAAGAGATTGGAACAATATATATATCAAAAATATCTTCTTTTGTCCTCAAAGATCTAATGGCAAACCTTGCTTGCTCACCGTAACCACTTTGTGAGAGAACTGGACCTTTTACTAAAATTTTCTGCTTCATTATTTAATCTCCATAATTTCCCAAGATTTATATCCCTTTCTAGTTTCCCATGACCCGTGTTCTTCAATTATAGAATCCACGAGATTTACCCAACTTTTCTTAAAGTTTTGAAAATTGTAGTTCTCAACTACGTGATTTCTTCCTCGAATTCCCAACAGTCTTCTTTCACCTTCAGACATTTCGTACATTGAAGTAAGAGCGTTGATAAAATCTTCTTTAGAAATTCTATCTTCGTAGATGTATGGAACCTGCTGGGATCCAATAATAGCACGAGAGGATGGTTGGATACCAATACCAAACCAATCTTTTCCATTTGTTACTTGTTCTTGCAGACCACCTGTCATATTGACAATGATTGGCGTCTGACAGGATAGGGATTCTAAAGTAGCCAACCCAAAACCCTCTGCATCTGAAATATTAACTGTGCAATCCGCGATGTTATAAAGTGCAGATAAAACTGACGCATTTACTTTTTTATTTGAAATTAAGATTCTTCCGTCATCAATGTTTAGAGATTTAATAATGTAGCCAATATCTTGCCCATGTGGGTCTTTCGGATCTGTGTGCATTAACAATCTAACATTCTCTGGTCCAACTTTTTCGGCAAATTCGTTAAACCAAAAAATTAAAGATCCTGTTAATTTTCGTCTTGCATTCCGGTTATTCCAAAAGAAAGTAAATCTCTGGTTATCTCCAAACTGCTCCTTTCTTAAAGCGTCAATCTGCTCTTCTGTCATTGGAAAAAATATTTCAGAATCTACCGCATGTGGTAAATAACAACTATTAACGTCTGGTGCGACAGTATTTACCACGTCATGTGTCACTTTTGAAATACAAGCAATAACGTCCGTGGATTGATAAGATTCTTTATTGTAATGAGGATAAGGATAATTATCCCAAACATGATAATACACCATTGGGACGTGTGGTCTAACTTCATTTTCCATATCCCAAAGCCAGCCGTAGAATCTTGGATCTGTCATAAACCAAATCATATCAGGTTTTTCATTAACCAGTGCAGACCTTAATAAATCAGGCGTACCATACCCCTTTACTGGAAATACTACCCAATCTTCTCCCCATCCCTCAACCTGTTGTACGTCATAAGATTGGTGACGTACTGCACCACCAAAGCAGACAACTTTATATCTCCCAGTCTTCAAGAGTGATTCAATTACATATTTAGTCTGTGTACCTACACCAGATGGTGCCAAAGGGTGATCAGAAATCACTAAAATTTTCTTTTTTTCTATCATATTTCCTCTCATTTATGGGCAGTGCTCTGTTCTGTAGAACTCACACTTGCCACACGATCTCTTATCTTTAATAAAGTTTTTCTTTTGAATATTAAATAAAGCCTTAGCAAGCAATTCTTTTGCATTTGCTTGCTTTTTATTGGCAGATGTTACTCTAAAAATTTCAACATTATCTTTTTTTGCCGTTCGCTTCAGAAGGGCAAAATGTGTCTCAATATCTTTTAACTCTACATTATTCTTTTGTGCGTAAAAAATTTTATATAATGTCAATTGGTAGGTAACGAGTGGATCTGCTTTTTTTCTCATATCCCATCCCCACGAGCAACTTTTCCAATCAATGATATGTACTTTTCCGTCAGGTGTCTTTAGAACCGCATCGATAAACCCCTTAAAATTATATTCGGTTCCATCAATAGATTCCATTAGAGATTCCTCAGTAGCTAAAACTTCATAACCATTAGGAAAATATTTTTTTAATGCTGGTTCAATTTCGGGGATAATTGCTCTTGCTTGCTTGCCCATGTCCACAATAAGCTTTTCATTTAAGTCAAGGTTTTCTGGAAGGTTTGCAATCTCATTAATAAATGATGCCTTAAATTCTTCCAAAGGGTTAATGCTCTTATTTAAGAGCTTGTTTTCACAAACTTCATGAATAGCTGTGCCGAAAGCTGTATATTCATTACCCATAAACCCCTTGAGTTTATCAATATAAGTCAGCTTATGATAAAAGGGGCAAAAAGCCCAATTTTTCAATTCAGAAAAAGATATGTGTGGCAAAGTTCACTCTTCAATGTTTGTTTCTTTTATTATAACATCTTTTTCAACATTGTCAAGGCTTTTTTGCTCTTTTTTCAAATTTTTATTTCGCTTTCTTGATTTTCTTCTAGATTCAGTTTTGGCGTTTACAAAAATAAATTCTGCTCTTAGTTTATCATTTTTATTATCAATGTTAGAACTGCAAGATATACATTCAGCCACCTCATTACCCTTCTCTAGTAAAATTTGTTTTGCCTCGTATTCGGTTATATAAATTCTTTTTCTTTCTTTTTTGGGACTGTCGTAATAACTGTCACATAAAATATTTAAATATATTTTACCGTCTTTCTTTATTATCTTTGCTTCAAAGCTCATTTGTGTGTATTTCCTCTATTTTTTTGAATAGTTCCGGCGATATGTTCATCAGGCTTGTAGGATCTTCTAGGAAATAATATTCAAAACCACTTGCGAAATATTCCCTTAAAGATGTTGCTGGATATGCAGATGTAAAAATTCCATACGAAGCCATGATAAAATTTAATCTATCATAGCCCACCTCTTTGTATAGATAATTATCCATTTTTTCGCTATATTCTGTTTCCAAAAATAAATTTAAATCTGGGTTAAGACCTTCTGCCTTCAGCACATCATAAAGCCTTTTTCTTTTTGCTAGAAATTCTTGTTCTATTTTTTTATCTGCGTAAATAATATATCCATAAGGTTGTTCTAGGGAGTGTGCGATTTCATGAACTAAGTCGTCAATTAGGTCTTGTTCACTATCTTGCTTGTTTGATACATAAATTGCACCATCTTTGTAAGCTGCGTTTGTCTCTTTTTTCTCAAAATCATTAAACATACCAACATAGATACTATCTATTTCTCCAAGAAGGTGGGAGGGGATATAGGAATTAATAACATCTAAAACATCTTTAATGTTGATGCCATTTGCTATTTTATCTTTTATGAAAACTTGAATCCCTTCTTTCATTAGAAATTCCCTTCTTTGGTTTTTAAATCTCTCATGAGACATATTTAAATAGTCTGTGTTATACATTTATTTCTATTCCGTCTTATTAAAAGCAGCCACGTCTTCTAAGGCGGTTTCATATCCTCTCAGAAAATTTTCCTCTGCAACCGTATATAATACCTCTGGGAACTCTTCCGCCAAAACATCGATTACCATTCCCATAGTAACCTCGTCATTATCTGGATTTAGTTTGTTTCCGACATAGTTAACAAATAATTCTTTTAATTTACCATCAGACACCACAATGGTGTTAACGAGTGATTCAAATTCTTCCATAATGTCTCCTAAATTATAAGTATAATATAATACACTAATTACTTATTGTCAAGCTTATAATTACATTATTTTGGATGCCAAAGTTGCAAGAGCGGATCTCTCGCCTTTTTGCAAAGTTATGTGACCAGCTAATTCGTAGTCTTTAAATTTTTCTACCGCATGTACAAGACCGTTGGATGTTTCATTCACATAAACGTTGTCAATCTGCTCTACATCTCCTGTTAAGACAATTTTTGTATTTTCTCCGACACGAGTTAAGATTGTTTTTATTTCGTGCAATGAAAGATTTTGAGCCTCATCGATGATTATAAATGCGTTAGAAATAGATCTGCCTCTGATGTATGCCAAAGCCTCAATCTCTATTATCCCCTTGTCCATATATTCTTCTAAAGTTGCCTGATCGTTTCCTAATAAAAACTGTAAGTTATCTTGGAGCGGCATCAGCCATGGGTGCATCTTTTCTTCCATCGTGCCCGGTAAATATCCAATATCTTTACCCATTGGTTGTACCGGTCTAGATAATACAATTTTTTTATAAATACTTTCTGAATTTTCAAAGGGATCATTAATAGTTTGTGCTATACCCGCAGCAATTGCCATTAATGTTTTTCCGGATCCTGCTTTCCCGACTAGCGTCACCAAAGGAACATTTTCATCCATTAACAAATCAAAAGCAAAACACTGTTCTTTGTTTCTGGCTCTAACTCCCCAAACGCCCTTTTTATTGTAATCTCTTATTTTTGTGTAATGACCTCTTTTGAAGCGTGTTAAGGCAGTCTTCTTTTCATTAAATTCGTCCTTAAGCATCACACAATCGTTTTCTTTGATATCAAGCTCTGCCAACTCTTCTTCTGCTGCCATAACGTAGCCATCTTTGTAGAAAGAGTCGATTAAAAAATCTGAAACTTGTATTTCTTTGAATCCACTGTGTAAACCAATCTCTTCGTTAACAACTTTGTTTTCTGTGTATTCTTCGGATTTAATACCGAGGGCATCAGTCATGACTCTCATATTGATGTCTCTAGATACTAATATAATTTCTTTTTCTTTTTGCGTCTCTTGTAGTTCCCAAGCTACAGACATTATTACGTGATCTGGATCAGATAGATTGAAGCCGGGAGGAATATTATCTGGATTTGTAGTGATTACCCTTAAACTCCCCTTGGTATCACCAAGGGAAACTCCCTCATGTAAGCTACCCTCTTCCCTTAAGGAGTCTAAAGTTCTGATGATGCCTCTAGCATTTGCACCCACCGAGTC
>CETF01020833.1_pt1 | contig 54066 bp, 59 predicted proteins | sample 326991 | NCBI WGS metagenome assembly CETF01 (sample SAMEA2622331, study PRJEB7988) | marine metagenome | biome: marine biome (ENVO:00000447); feature: surface water layer (ENVO:00002042); material: "saline water (ENVO:00002010), including plankton (ENVO:xxxxxxxx)" | depth 5 m | reverse complement strand
AAATATTGTTATGCCTTTAAAGAGTGGAGTTTATACAGTAATAGATTCAGCAGCTACTGCTAATTTTGATGAAAACACATATAATAAAGTTTATGCTGGGTCAAATACAGAAGCCGTTATAAACGGTACTACTGTTAATATGACTGGTGGTTCAACTATAGATATTGCTGTTAGAAGCATAAGTGGTACAGATATTTACGTTATAGGTGACCCTAAAAATGTGGTTGATGGGCCACAAACGCTTAGTCATTATATTAATCCATAATAACTTTGCAAAAAAAGATAATATTTATTAATAAAGTCAATTAAGATGAAAAATAGAAACATTATAAAACCAACTGGTTTAAAAGGAAAAGAAGTTATAAACAGAATGAGAGAACTTATGCGTTCTACATCAATTAACGAAGATGTTAAGGGTTCTGTTGTTGAGTTAACTAAAGAAGGTCCAGATGGTAAGGTTTATGCAGTCATAAGAGAAAATCAAGAATACTACATTAAGGTATCTGAAAATAAAAGTAATCTAGTAACTGAAGATTTTAACTACATCGGTGGGTTACAAAATAAGAAGGATAAGTCGTATCCATCTTACGCTAAAGCTATTAAACACCTAAATCTTAAATTTATGAGTCTTAATGAGGCTATTGGTAAATCTGGTCAAGTAAATGTATTTGAAGATGATAATTTAATCACAGAACATCACCCACTTAAGGCTGATATGAAATTGTCTGCTGAAAAGGGTATTGGTGATGGTGCTGAGTATGTGGTTGACAAGGATGGTGCTGAATTAAAATATGATTCTAAAGAAGGTAAAGAAGAAGACGGTTTCGGTGATAACGTTGCTGATTCTACTGCTAAAAAAGATATCGAGGAAGTTAAGTTGAATGAGACTGAAGCTGCTATCGATGAAATGATTACTGATGAAGAAGTAATTGAAGAAGAAATTAAAGATGAAAAACCTAAAAAAGGGTTTTCAATCTCTAGAGCCATTCAAGAAATGGATGAGGTGATTGATTCACTTGCTACAGAAGACGATAAGGTTGATGAAATACTTGAATCTCTTAGTGAGGAAGAAAGAGCTATCATGATGGAGGCTTTAAAAAAAAAAGATTAAATAGTAATGATTCATCTGTAAATGAGATGAAGCACGATGATAAATCTACAGGTCTTTTTTCTGATGAAGAAGAAGGATATAATCTAGAGGAGGAGACTAAATATAAACTGAAGCTGGGCGCAAAAAGCGAACCAGCTTCTTCTGTTTCTGATGATGAGGAAGAGTCTTTAGACGTTTTTGATGATGCGGAAGGTGGTGATGAGTTGTCTTTCGGTGATGATAAGGATGCTAAGGGTGATAATGATAAGCCATTCGATGATGAACCATTTGATGCTGGAGTTGAGGCTGATGAGGGTGAGGACCCAGAAAAATTTATACAACAACTTGCTGGTAAATTAGGTACATCTCTTAGGAAGTATAATGACGAGAGAGGTGAACCAGATTTTGATTTAGAAAAATATGCTATTAATAGTGTAATATCTGCTACTCATACGGCTGAAATGGATGAAGAAGACCAAAAAGATATTATTAAGAAAGTTAAGATGTCTGGTGCTGGTGATGATAATGATGATGTTGACAAAGACTTAGACATGAGTTCTGAAGAAGAGCCTGAATCGGAAAAAGAATTAAATGAAAAATTTTTAGGTAAATTAAAAAACTTTTCTGCTGGAGTATTGGCAACGTTGGGTATTCAAGAGTATGGATGGAAGATTTTTAACAGCATAACTAGTATAATAGCTAACAAATTACCAGAAGATAAAGCGCAAGAATTTTCGGACACAATTCAAAGTGCTGTAGATTACTTGGTAAACTCAAATTTTGTTGGTGAAGGCTATACTGATAATGAACTTGATGAATTATTTAAAAAAAAATTAAGTAAGGATACTATTGAGTTACAAGGTGATGAGATTAATAGATTAAAAAAAAAGTTTCCAGGTATAACTGATAAGGAAATTGCGGATATGTTATTAGACCCAAAAGCTAAGGCTGACGGAATTACTAGTGATGTTTTTTTGACTAGAGAGTATGATTTGGGGGAAGGTTATTACGAGGAGTCTTGGTCGGACCCAATGGAGTTAAAAGAGGGTACTGAGATTTCTGATGATTTGAGGTATCACCTAGATAATAATATTTCTTTAGGTGAGAGTGTATTTAGATATGGTTCAGATAAGTATGTTGAATTGTGTAGTGAGGTTAAGGATTTAAGAGAAAAAGAATTAATTAATCTTAATGAAAATGATGAGAAGTTACTTGAAGATTTTACTAATCAATCTATTATTATAGAGGGTGAAACAATTCTTTTAAACCTTATTATTGAAGATAATGGTGAATATATTTTAGAGGGTGATAAGTACAAGGGTAAAAAAACCAATTCACCAACTAGGGGTGCTGGTGGTGGAAAGGCGTATAAGGTATTTGTACCTGGATGTGCCAAAGAAACTAAGTCAAATCCAAGAGGTATTAAAAAAATAACATTCGGTTCTGGTGGGCTAAAGGCTAAATTAACTAATAGTGAGGCTAAGAAATCTTATAATGCTAGACACGGTTGTTCTAAAGGTAAACATAACGATAAGTGTAAGGCTGGATACTGGTCATGCAGATTACCTAGATATGCTAATAAGCTAGGTTTGTCTGGTGGTGGTACTTGGTGGTAAAATATAATTGATATGGATAGGTTACAAAATTATATGTTTTTTGAGAATCTAGAGCAAATCTCTAGAGATATTAATAAAATAATGTCCTTGGATAAGGAGCAAATTGATTCTATAATAACTAATGGGCATGACTGGGCTGGTGAACATATAACAACAGCTAAAGATGATATTGAAGAGGTTACTAATTTTTTATTAAGTAATACTAAAGAAAATAAACCATACGGTGAAGAAATTGATGAGAACGGTATCATTAGAAGAACTTTCTATGAGAATGTCGATGAATCTGAACTAGAGTGGCATAGAGATAAAGAAGATAGAATCGTTCTTCCTATTAATGAAAATGATTGGTCAATTCAATTTGATAATGAATTACCTAAGAAGTTAAATGTAAACGAAGAGTTCTTTATACCAAAAGAAACTTTTCATAGAGTTATTAAAGGTTCCACAGACTTAGTTGTTGAAGTTATAGAAACTGAATTCGAAGAGGATGAGTATGAGCTTATTGAAGTATATGAAACTTATGAAGTTATAGAAGAGGGTAAAAAGAAAAAAAAGAAGAAAAAAAAGAAAAAGAAGTCGGAAGCTAAAAAAGATGCTTGCTATTATAAGGTTAAGGGTAGATATGAGGTTTGGCCTTCAGCGTATGCCTCTGCTGCGTTATCAAAATGTAGAAATGTTGGTGCCGCTAACTGGGGTAATAGTACTGATGAATCTGAATTAGATGAAGCTAAGAAAAGAAAACTAACAGCTAAACCAAGTTCTGAAAAAAACCTAGGCGACTGGTTCGCTAGAAAAGGTGGTGGTTGGGTAGACTGTAACACTTGTAGAAAGGATTCTAAGACTGGCAGAAAGAAATGTAAACCTTGTGGTAGAAAAGAAGGTGAGAAAAGAGCTAAGTACCCAGCTTGCAGACCAACACCAGCCGCTTGTTCCACAAAGGGCAAAGGAACAAAGTGGGGAAAGAAGTCTAAGAAGAATGAAAGTTTGGATAATTCAGAAAAAAATCATATATTTGACGAAAATTCAAATATGAAGGATATTATATTACATAATTTACATGAAACGACTAAACCAACTCCAGTTAGAGAAGAACCAGCGGTTGTTCCAGAAAGGGAGAAGTCACCATCACCAAGAAGGAGAAGGATATGGGAAACTAAACCATCTGTTAAGCCGAATCCTAAAATGGAGGAGGGTAAGATAGTTAACACTTTGGAATTAAATGACCTTGAGGCTAAATTAGACGTCATTATTGATGGCAAACTGGTTAAAAACATTAGTTTTGAAAATACTGGAGAATGTGTAGTTGAACCTATGGCCTATGATGAAGAGTGGGTTTACAGTTATGTCGGAGAACATAATGGTAAAGAATATTCAGTTGGTGTGGGCTTTTTTGGTCACCCAGATTATAACTTAGAGATTTCAGATATTGGAGATTATGTAGAGGAATTATAATGGAAGAATTATATTTAATATACGTTAATAGAATAGGTGAGGATTGGACAGGCAAACATCTTTATGAGTTTTTATTTTCAGAAACTACTGAGAATGTAGATGGTGATGATTGGGATGCTTATCCAGCTTCTGGTAGACCGTCACCACCTAATGGTGGGTTTGTTAAGAAGGTCGGTAAATTAGTGTCTGACGAATTAAAATTTAAACTAATTCAAAATAGTTCTGAGTTTGCAGTTTGGGATGCCGTTGATGGTGTTATTGCATTGGCTTGGGAAGATATGGAGGATTATGATGATTATCCAGAAAATAGAGTTGCATTTCATTTTGGTGATTCTATTAAGGATGTAGAGGATAAATTATATGAACATGATTTAGTTCTAGAATATAACATTGCAACAAAAGAAGTAAGTAATGAGGATTAAGAAAAAAAATGTTGGTGAAAACATAGATAAAGCTAAAGAATACGCTAAAGATAGTGTTGATAGACTTAAAACAGATTTAGAACCAGTTTCAAAGGAAATTGAACAAGGTATTAAAGATATAACTGATAACCCAAAAACTGCAAGCACTATAGCTAAAAAAATGGCTGCTTCAGCAATAGATAAGGCTTATAGTGATGTTAATGAAGCTGTCAATGGTAAACATACTGTTGAGTATCACAGTGACAGGACAGATGAAACACCTTTTATTATTAATGGTATTAAGTGGCAATATGTTAATGCTATTTATCCAGATGGTAAAAGAGATATAGGTGTTTACAGATTTGACCATGATTTGACTTATGATTTTAAATGGTTCATGGATGAGGTTGTACCTAAACCAGCTAATTATGTCGTTATGGATGAATCTGTAGTGTCTGAGGCCATGTCAGACATTTCAGATACTAGAGAGAGTGTTAGTATGTTTGATTACGCTTGGCACTCTAATTTGAGTAGTATGATATCCGATAAGCTTGATGAGTTTGGTGTTCCGCATGAATTAAATGAACTTATCATTAGTAATTTGTCTAGTGCAATTTGGGATTCTTATCATGAGTATAGAAGAGACAATGGCGGTGATATAGATGAAAATGAGGATAGAATAGCTTCAGACGCAATAAAACAAGGTATTAAACAAGGTGAGGTTGGTGATTCTGAATACGATGAATATCAGACACTACTTAGGAGTCTTGCGGCAGATAGTAAAGAGATAGAAAATGACAACAAAGAAACAAATGATTTACCATTTGAATCTATTAAGCCAAAAATGACTAAGAGTGAGTTGGTTGAGAGTATTTTGAAAAATTCAATTAAGAAAAGAAAAGTTATAAAAACAATTAGTGTTAAAAATTTAAGAAATGAGTAGATATAAAGACTTAGCCAAAAAAGCATTAGAAGAAAATAGAAAAGAAGGTAAAAACATTATTAACGAAAACTTACTCTATGAAGATGGTATTACAGAAAGAATACACCCTAAAATAGAGCAGAGAATTAGGGATGGTAAGCATTCTTTATCTGGTTGTGGGGTTTTCCCAGAAGGAGATATTATATCTAGTGAAATGAAATTGATTCGTGAACGATTCAAAGAGGTTGTAGTTAGGTGTAGAGAGGCTTTTGATGTAGATGAGGTTGAAAATTCAATGATTATTAGTCAACAAATGCCTTTAGTTATGGAAGCTATGGCTATGGAAGAAAAACACAAAGAAGAACTTGAGAAGTTGGCTGTTGAAATGATTATGGAAGAATTTGATATTCCAGAGGGTTCTGTTGAATTTGATGCTAAATTAAGGCCAAAGATAACTAGGGCGGGTACTATTAACGAACCAAAAGAGTCTTTAGATGAAGATTTTAATGATAATGATGAAAAGGTTATGGCTAATGAACACGTTCATAAAAGAAGAGCCCTAAATGCAATGACACAGGGGGCCGCTAAAAGTGTTAATCATATGTTTCATATGGTTCATGAACAACTAACGGATATGAACCCTAGGTTACCAGGTAATTATAAGAAAATGATGTCGGCTGCTGATTATATGTACTTTATAATTCCAGATATGGACTCACAAATTAATGGTGGTAGATGTGATTGCGATTATCAAGAAACTGAAGATGGGGTGTCAAAACCAGTTATAAAAGCTGAGGCTATGGTTTTCCCAGTTTTAATTCATGAGTTATATAAAGGCGTTATGGAGGTTTTATCTGCACATGGCCTACCTACACAAGAGAATATAGCTGAATATGTGATTGGTAAAGCTGATTTTATTAAAGCTGAGCCAGACGATATGCGATTGGGAACGCCTATGTGGAGAAGATTTTGTGATGCTGTACCAGCTGAAGATTTTAATTTAAAACACCACGTTTATGCTGATTTAGCCTCTTTAGAACCTAAAGAGTTTAATGTAGTTATGAAAGAAGTGTTGGGTAAGACTAAGAGGGGTAAGAGTTTAATTACTGAAATGGTCTCTAACATAAAAAAGGAAATGCAAGAGGATGATTATAACGAAGCGATGGGTGACGACCTTTTTGAAATAGGAGACATTTTATAATAAATTATTAATACGAAATAAAATGAGCAAAAAATCACTAGAAGAAAAATTATTAAAACCTTATTCAGATGGTGCGATTAAGATTAGGAGAATCCTTTTTAATTTATATAGACCCATAATGCACGACAAGTCTGAATCTATTTGGAATCAACATGCGTTATCATATCTTATGTTGGTTTTATTTATTTGGACTTCAATTCTTGTTGGAATGGATAGTGCAAATTATTACATACCATTTCTTTCTGGTTGGATTTTAATACCTATCACTTGGGTATACTTTAAGTTTTGCCCACAAACCTGGGTTGAGATGTATGATTATGAGAAAGAAGCTTTTAGAGCTATATGGAAATTACCAGCTGACTGGACGCCCATTAAATAGTTTTTTTTAGTTTAAATACTCCAACACCTTTTCTTTTTTTTTAGGTGTGTTGGCATATTTATATAATATATATAAAAATATGCTTACCAATAAAGAAATACTTACTGAGTACTTTAAGTGCGTTAAAAATCCAATACATGCTATAGAGACCTATCTTGAAACTAAAGATTTGACTCAGGGTGGTTTTGTACCTTTTAGACTATTTCCTAGACAAAAAGAAATTATATCTGCATATGAAAATCATAGGTTTAACTTAGTTACAAAGCCTAGACAGGCTGGTATTTCAACTACAACACAAGCTTACATGGCTATTAAGGCAGCTTTTTGTGACCCAGATAATCCAGAAACTATATTGGTGATAGCAAATAAATTGAAGTTGGCCCAAAAATTTGTTAGAGGTATAAAAGATTACTTAAGTCAAGTCCCTAGATGGGCTTGGGGTCCAGAATATTATGGCTCAGATGAGAATAATAAGAAGTCGATATTTGTTACCGATTCAAAAATAGAGTTAGAATTACCAAATGGGACTCAAATCATTGCAGTCGCTACATCTGAAGATGCACTTAGGGGTTATACACCAACTTTTTTGGTTTTTGATGAGGCTGCGTTTATTGACAATGGTGATGCTGTTTATGCAGCGGCTATGTCTTCTTGTGCTACTGGTGGTAAGGTTATGTTAATATCTACCCCAAATGGTATGGACCCACTATACTACAAAACTTACGAACAATCTAAGGTTGGTAAAAACACGTATAATGTGATTGAGATGAGGTGGTATGAAGACCCAAGATATAATAAAGATTTAAGGTGGATTAAAAAGAATGAACAAGGTGATGTTGTTGAAGAAATTGAGGAGTTTGAATTTATTGTTGAAGGGTATGAGACAAAATTTAAAGATGGTTATAAGCCCACATCTAGTTGGTATGAAAATATGTGTATGACTTTAAATAATAATACCAGAAAAATAGCTCAGGAGTTGGATGTTTCATTTCTTGGTTCTGGTGGTAACGTAATAAATGATGAAGACATAACATTTCACGAAGAAAATAATGTTAAAGACCCAGTTTGGGTTGATGGTAAAGAAAGGGAATTTTGGATTTGGGAGAAACCCACAGAGGGGCATAAATATATTTTGGGTGTTGACGTTGCAAGAGGTGATGGTGAAGATTCATCAACAATGGTGATAATTGATTTTACAACTATGACTCAAGTGATGGAGTATCAAGGTAAAATTAAACCAGATAAATTGGCCGAAATAGTTTATGAGTATGGAAACTTATATAAAGCATATACTGTAGTTGATATAACTGGTGGTATGGGAGTATCAACAGTTCTTAAATTACTAGAATTAAAATATAAACATTTACATTATGATGAACCAAGAGGCAAAATACTTAATAGTAAAAAGGCTCAATTGGATTTATACACTAAAGATAATCAGACACCTGGTTTTAATATTAATGGTGTTAGGACACCAATGATTGACCATTTGGAGTTTATGATTAGGAGTAATGGGATTAAGATTAGGTCTAGAAGAACCACATCTGAAATGAAGACCTTTGTTTATAAAAATGGTAAACCAGACCACATGGAAGGTTACCACGATGATTTATTAATGGCTTTTGCAATGCCTTTATGGGTGTTGGAACATTCATTTAAAAAATTAGAAAAAATGGAAAAGCAGTCTAGAGCTATGTTGAGTAGTTGGATGATTGGTGATTCAACAAAAAATAACGATAATTATAACACTGGGTTTGTACCAGCAAATCAAAGAAATAAAAAAGCGCTAAATAAACCTAAATTTAGTCCAGATGTGTCTAAAAACATGCAAGACCCAAATGGTGATTATTTATGGTTATTTAGCGGTAGTAAGTAAAATTAAAAATTATGGGATTAGGTCCAAAAGTATTTATTAGAAATAATCAGGGTAAAAACCCTGTGTCATTGTATAAATGGTCACCAGGCAATCAAGATGCTAAAATTAAGAAGGGTAAAGGCTCGGCTAAATATTTTTGTGTCTCACCAAGTGGTTCGCAAGGTAATGATTTTATATCAACATATAGTTATGTTCTTGTCATTTTAGATGGTGTTGCTGAAAGACACCCTTATGTTCAATGTGATTATGTGAAATAAGTATTTAATTTTTTAAAAAATTAAGTATAATTAAACAAAATAAGAGTTATGGCTAAACAGAAACTGACTGTATTTCAAAGACTAAATAATATTTTTAGTCCAGATGGTATAAATGTACCAAAAGATAAAACTAATAGATATTCTATTGGTAATGATGTTTTATTAAAAACTCAAGATAAAAGCGAGTATGAATATGCTAAATTACAAGCTCAGCAAAACAAATACCTTGGTGGTATGTGGAGAAAAACTGAAGCTGAGTTATTTAGACAGTCTATACACTATGAAACAACTCGTATAGGTTCTTATAGTGATTTTGAATCAATGGAGTTCTATCCAGAAATATCAGCAACTTTAGATATTATGATGGAGGAGTCTAGTACCGTAAATGAAAAGGGTAGGGTTTTAAATATTTACTCAGATTCTGATAGAGTAAAGACTATTTTAGAAGACTTATTTTTTAATAGGTTAGACATTCACACATCACTACCTATGTGGACTAGAAACACATGTAAGTATGGTGATAACTTTGTATTTTTAAATATTGATGATAGGGCTGGAGTTATTGGGGCTAGACAAATGCCCAACTTTGAAATGGAAAGAAGAGAGGGTGATATATTTAATGGTTTAGCAACAAATAATCATAGTGGTAGTGATGTTGATGAAGATGGTGAGTCTAAAGTTAAATTCTTTTGGAGGGGTAGAGACATGGAATTCAATTCATGGCAAATGGCTCATTTTAGATTGTTAGGTGATGATAGAAGATTACCATATGGGACATCCGTATTAGAAAAGGCTAGAAGAATTTGGAAACAATTAATATTATCTGAAGACGCTATGTTGATTTATAGAATAACTAGAGCCCCAGAAAGAAGAGTTTATAAAATATTTGTTGGTAACATAGATGATGAGGACGTAACGGCTTACGTAGATGACATAGCAAATAGGTTTAAACGTACACCTATTGTAGACCCACAAACAGGTCAAGTTGATTTAAAATATAATCAAATGGCGAATGACCAAGATTTCTTTATACCAGTTAGAAGTGAAGACGCTCCAACGCCAATAGATACGCTACCTGGTGCAACTAATCTTGACCAAATAGCAGATATAGAATATTTACAAAGAAAACTATTTACGGCTCTTAGGGTTCCTAAATCATTTTTAGGGTTTGAAGAACCAACTGGTGAGGGTAAAAATCTAGCATTACAGGATATCAGATTTAGTAGAACAATAAATAGGATTCAGCAAGCTATGATTATGGAATTAAATAAAATAGCTATACTACATTTATTCTTGTTGGGATTAGAAGATGAATTAGATAACTTTACTCTAACGTTAAATAATCCTTCAACTCAAGCAGAAATGCTTAAGATTGAACAATTGCAGTCTAAGGTTACATTATTCAAGGACGCTGTATCTGATGCTGGGAATGGATTTTCACCTATGAGTTTAACAAGGGCTCACAGAGAAATTCTTGGCTGGTCGGATGATGAAATTAAAAACGACTTACTATTACAAAGAATGGAAAAAGCGGCTTCGGCTGAACTTGAGAATACTGCCAACGTTATTAAACATACTGGTACATTTGATGAAGTTGATAAAATATACGGAGATATGGAAGCTGCACTAAGTGGTGGTGGAGATTCCGCTAGTGGTGGAGATTCTGGAGACGGAGATTCTTCTGGAGGTGGTTTCGGAGGAGGCGGTGGCTTCGGAGGGGGTGGAGGCCTTGACTTTGGTGAAGGTGGTGATGAAGATGTTCCAGCTGATGAAGATGTTCCAGCTGATGAAGGTGGTGCTGATGAAGGTGGTGCTGATGAAGGTGGCGCTGATGAAGGTGGATTTGGTGAGTCAATTAGGTCTGAAAGGGATAATTTATTAGTTGAAAATAATATGCGTAAAAGTGGTGTGGTTAGTAAAAATAAATTTAATGATTTATTAAAATCTATAAAGCCAGAAGAAAAAACTATTTTAAATGAAAGAGTTAAAATCACCGATAAAAACATTAAAATTAACGAAAGTGTTAATGATATGATTAGTGATATTGACAAAATGTTAGATGAATAACATTTTTCTTTTAAAAATACATATTTATATTTAAAGGTTAATTATGAAAAATTTTGGTAAGATTAAAAATGTATTTAATAATATATTAGGTGAAGCAATTGCCAACAAGGACGTTTCTAAAAAAAAATTATTTAACAAGTATGTTAATAATTTAAAAGAAGACGAAATACTTAAAAAGCAATTTGACGTATACACCTATGTTGAGACATTAATAGAGGAAAATCAATTTAAAGCTTCAGAAAAAATAAAATTAAATCTAGATACCCTAAGTGAAATAAAAAGAGATGATATTATAGAATCTAACAATAGATTATTGTCTTTGCTTGGTGATGTTAAGTTAGATAGTAAATACGATAATGAAGAAATTCATGAATCAATTTCTAATTTAATATTTTCTAAGGATATTAACGACTATGTTGATTACCTAAATGAAGTTATTGATTATGTTAAATCTAATAAACCTAAAAAGATTTTTGAATCTACTGAAATACCTAACAGCATTTTAACTTCAATAGTTGTTGATAAGTTTAATGGAAAATATGGTTCATTGGATGAGTCTAGTAAAGAACTAATAAAGTTAATGTTCAATGGTTCTGAAAAAGAAAAAATTAATCTTTTCGAGACTTCTGTTAAAGATTGCTTAAATTTAATAAACGCAAAGCTAAGTGATGATGGGGGTGATATAGAAGATTTAGAAGTTAAAGAGGGTCTAATGTCGGCTAAAGAAAATCTTTTACTAAGAGAATACAAAAAAGATACATTCGAAAAAGACATGGTAAAAATTATTAATCTTAAGAACGATTTAAATTAATTGCCGTGAATAACTCAAAAGAAAATATCAATAAACTTAAGTTGTTGGTTGAAGAACTAACTATAAGAGATACTAAAGTTTTTAAAAGAAAAGAACTTTTAGAGTTGTTAATGACCATAACTTCTGACGGGTTATGGGATTGGAATTTATCAACTAATGAAGTTTTTTTAAACCCTAACTATAAGATGCAGTTAGGTTATAAACCAGAAGAGTTAGAGGACTCACCTAAAACATGGGAAAAGCTTATGTTAGATGATGATTTAAAAGTCATGGAAGATAAACTAAATAAACATGTTGCTAGTAAGGGTAAAGAGCCTTTTAAAATGGTTGCTAGGTATACACACAAAAATGGTCATACAGTTAAAATATTGTGTAGGGGTATGGTTGTTGAGTGGGATGATAATAATAAACCTATAAGGATGGTTGGGACTCATGTTGACCTGACGGATATTTGTTAAAATATTAATATGAAAAAGGATATAAATCAAAATGGCTGGAATGAGTATTCTAAATTAGTTTTAGCTGAATTAGAAAGGCTTAATGAGAATGATGAAAGAATACAGGATACCCTGAATGAGATTAATCTTAAACTTGGTAAGATTGATGCAATGGAAAAGGATGTTCAAGATATAGAAAGATGGAAAAAATATATGGATGACGTTGCTAGCCCAAACACCTTAAAAGATATTAAAAAGGATGTTAAGTCTTTGATAACATTTAAGACTGTAGCTACAACAATCTGGGCCGTAGTTCAAATAGCTTTCGGTGTATTTATTGCTTTCTACAAAAAGTAATTTACATTTGACTTTTAAAAAAAAAATCGGTATTCTTAATGAAAATTAAGAGTTATGATTAGTAAAACAGGTAAACAGTTAATGGTTAAAAACTATGAAAATTATAAAGTGCTTTCTGGCACTGTAGATAATAGAAAACCTAAAACATTATATTTAAATATTTCAGCGTGGGGACTTCCGCTAATAGATGATGATGATATAAATTATAATGGGGTTATTAGATACTTAACAAAATCAATAAAAACAGAATTATTTAATACTTTGGATAGGTCATTATTTATGCCAAATAGAACAATTGTTGATTTTGACATGAGGACATCTGGTATACAGTATGGTAAAAAAAGTTATATGAATTGTGAAATAACATTATTCCAAAAACATAGTTTTAAATTACAGGAAAAGATAATACAAAGTTCAATAAAAAGTATAAGTGAAAATATAACTGATACTGTTTTGGATAAAAATATTTATTTTTCTTTTCATAAAACTAAAAATTAAAAATTAACCATACTTTTATTAATAAAGCTGGGTTTTTATTTTTAATAGACATATTTATAATAAAAGAAAAGTATGTCTGAAATTAAAATCTTAAAACCTGGTCAAAGTGGATTTGGTTACTTAATAGAGCAAGATGCTGGATACATTTCTCCAGAAGATTCTAGAAACAAGGCTTTTATTAGTGAAATTAAAAAACTAGATAAAGGACAACCCATAATGGCCGAACCACTAGTACTATATGTAGTATTGCAAAAGTGGGGGGTTAAAAACAGGAATGGTAGGATATACCCAAAAGAAATATTAGAGAGGGAAGTAGAAAGATATCAAGACCTAATTAAGGAAAGAAGGGCCGTAGGTGAATTAGACCATCCAGAATCTTCTATAATTGCTGGTGATAGAATATCACATAATATTATAGAAACTTGGTGGGAAGGTAAAACACTTATGGGTAAAATGGAAATTCTAATGACCCCAGGATACATTAATTATGGTATTGTATCAACTAAAGGTGACGAGGTTGCTAATCTAATTAGAAATAATATTATGATTGGTGTTTCATCTAGAGGTGTTGGTTCTCTTAAACAAATCAACGGTGACCATATAGTTCAAGACGACTTTGAAATAATCTGTTGGGATGTAGTCACGTCCCCTAGCACCCCAGGTTCCTGGATGTTTAGAGAAAAAAGTGAAGCTAAACCATTTACTGAATCAACAAAAAATAAGTCTAATTTGCTCAAAGATAATATAAATAAATTTTTATTGGATTAGTATTTTTATTTAATAAAATGTGCTTTTTTAGAAAAAAGCGCATATTTATTAACAAGTGGGGATTATATCCTCGTTTCAATAATTATTTTTTTAAAAAAATGAAAAAAAATGGCAAATGAGAAATCAATTTTAGATGAGGCTTTTTTGGATGCGAAAAGAATCCAAGAAGCTCTAAATGCCAACACAAAAGAAATACTTCGTTCTATTACGAAAGAAGAAATTGACAGTGTAGTGAAAGAATCTTTACAAGAAGATTATTTAGAAGAAGATGTTGAGGACATTAAAGAGTTAGAAATGGAAGCTGAAGCTGGTGCTGAAGTAGAAATGGATAGCGAAGAAGGTGACCTCGAAGTTGGTGACATCGAAAACTCAGAAGAAGGTGATGACGTTGAAGGCGATGAGCTTGATGGTGATTACGAATCTGGAATGGATGCGGTAGCATCAGATGACGAAGTTGAGATGGATATGACAGCGGCATCTGACGATGACGTTATAGCAGTTTATAAAAAATTAACTGGCGATGATGAAATCGAAGTTGTAGTTGATGACGAAGCTGGTGAAGTTCATTTATCTGTTGAAGAACCTGGTGAGTATGTTATTAAGACAGACGAAGCTGGTAAAGAAGCTGGTGAAGGACTTGAAATGGAAGAAGGTTATTATGAAGAATCTGAAAACATGAAAGAAACTGAGCACATGGAAGAAAAAGAAATGTGTGAAGATGAAAATATGGAAGAAGGTTATTATGAAGAATCTGAAAACATGAAAGAAGCTGAGCACATGGAAGAAAAAGAAATGTGTGAAGATGAAAACATGGAAGAAGGTTATTATGAAGAATCTGAAAACATGGAAGAAGCTAAGGATGTTGATGAAGAAATCGTTTATGAAATCGCTTTAGAAGAAGAAATCACAGAAAAAGAAGCTTGTGAAGAAGGTGAAGAACTTTCTGAAGAAGTTGTTTCTGAAGAAGAGGCTTGCGAAGAAGGTGAGGAAATCGCTGAAGAGGAAGTTGCTGAGGGTGATGAGATTGAAGAAATCGCTAGAACTAAAGGGTATTATGCTTTACCAAAGCAAAAGGGAAGTAAAAACCCAGTTGCTAAAAATTATAACCCAGGTGGTGAAAAAATCAATGAGTCTAAAGAGGATGAAAAATACAATGCATTGTTAACAGAAGCTAAAGAGCTTAAGGGTAAAAACGAAGAATACAAAACTGCTCTTAAGAAATTTAGAACTATGTTAGCAGAAACGGTTGTTTTCAATTCAAATTTAACTTACGTTGCTAAGTTATTTATGGAACATTCGACTACTAAGGAAGAAAAAGAATCAATCTTTAAAAGATTTGATGATGAAGTTTCTACACTTAAAGAGTCTAAAAAATTATATAAAACAATTGATAGTGAGTTGGGTAATAGAAAACCAATTAACGAAACAATTGAAAATAAAATAGTAACTGAGGTTGCTTCAAGTAAGTCTGCTCAATTAAACGAGTCTACGGCTTATGTTGATAAAGAAACCTCAAGGATTATGGACCTTATGAAAAGAGTCAATAATCGATAATAAGTAATAAAACAAGAAAAAAAATAATTTAAAATTATGTCACATTTATTAAATTCAGGGGCTGTTGGAAATATCGGATTAAACCACATGAAGGAAATTCGTCAGCAGACTCAAGCAAAATGGGATTCTTTAGGATTTTTAGAAGGTCTTAAAGGTCACGTAAAAGAAAACGTTGCTCAATTATTTGAGAATCAAGCGTCTTCTTTATTAACGGAATCTACTACAGCTAGTAATAGTGGTTCTTTTGAAACAGTAGTATTCCCAATCGTTAGAAGAGTATTTTCTAAATTACTAGCTAACGATGTAGTATCAGTACAGGCAATGAACATGCCAATTGGAAAATTATTCTACTTCGTACCTCAAACTTCTTCAAGAGTTGATGGTACTGGAGCAGCTGGTCAAGGTCCTAACTTCTCTGCACACACTGCAATGAAAGACAGCTTACCAGAATGTACTGGTTTTGGCGGTTGTGTTGTAACCGAATATATGAAAAAAAATCTTTATGATTTATATTATAACGATGGACTATTTGATAACTCAAAAGGAACTATTACTTTTTCAGTTGGTACTGGTGTGTTCCAAACTTTAGGAGCTGACGGTGCGTTTGCTGAAGAGACTGGAAATATAGGTACTTTACCTAAAGCTACTGATGGTTCAACTAGAGCTGTTATCCTTAAAGTTGAAGGTTTTGATGGTACAAATAAAGGTAGATTAACTGGACCAGATGGTAATGAAATGGATACTGAGGCTTTCTTGGCATCTTTAAAAGTTACTTCTACTCTTGCTATTGAAAATACTACAGATGGAGGAGAGATTATCTGTGCTGCTGGAGGTGAACTTCCATTCAGATTGGTAACTCAGAAATACGGTAAGGGTATCGTTGCATATGATGATATCTGTGATTCTGATGGTGGTTTATTTATAGAATTAGATTTAAGTGTACCAAGAGCTGCTGATGCTAACGCCACTTTTGATGGATACATTGGGGCTGAAGATGCTGATGCATTGAATGCTGCTAATTTCAATATTTCTTGGGCTACTTACGATACTCTAGAATTAGAAACAGAACTTGGTGAAGTTTCTTTCAAACTAGACGAAGTTGTTGTATCTGTAGAAGAAAGAAAATTAAGAGCTACATGGTCTCCAGAATTAGCACAAGATGTTAGTGCATTCCACAACATTGATGCTGAGGCTGAATTGACTGCAATGCTTTCTGAGCAAGTTGCTGCTGAAATCGACAGGGAAATCCTTAGAGATTTAAGAAAAGCTGCTGCTTGGCAACTAAGATGGGATTACAACGGATGGAGAAAAGCTTCTTCTGCTGCAAGTCCTTATACACAAAAAGACTGGAACCAAACTTTAATTACTAAAGTTAACCAAATTTCAGCTCAAATCCATAAGTCTACTTTAAGAGGTGGTGCTAACTTTATCGTAGTATCTTCTGAATTATCTGCAATCTTTGATGATTTAGAGTACTTCCACGTAAGTGATGCTAACCCAGAGCAAGACCAATACAACATGGGTATTGAAAGAGTAGGTTCTTTATCTGGAAGATACCAGGTATATAGAGACCCATATGCTCCTTCTTTCTCAATGATTATTGGACATAAAGGAAAATCATTGTTAGACACTGGTTACATCTACGCACCATACGTGCCAATGCAACTTACACCTACAATGTACAATCCTTTCAACTTCGCGCCAGTGAAGGGGATTATGACAAGATACGCTAAAAAAGTGGTAAACAACAGATTCTACGGTCACGTAAGAGTTGATGGTGTACCTACATTTAACGTAGCTGAATTAAGATAATATAATATAAATCTTATATAATTAAAAAGGCTTCTCATTAGAGAGGCCTTTTTTGTTTTTAACATATATTTATTATTAAAGACTAAACAATGAGATTTTCAATAAAAGATAAACCTAAAAAAAAGAGACCTGGGGTTCATTCCAAAAATAAAACATCAAGGTCTAAAAACTCAAAATTCTACAAGAAGAAAAGTAGAGGTCAGGGTAAATAGTATTAAATAAAATTTATAGTTATGAGAAAGTTTGATAAAAAAAATAAAATGGTTTCAGCAAATATTATGGCTGAGAAAAGATATTTAGAATCTAAAGGGTTTATTAATGAAAATGTATTTCATGCTGAGGGTGGTATTAATGTTTTTTCAGAATCAAGTAACGCTAAATTTGATTTAAATTCTAACGATAATGAGTTTTCTAGAGAATTAAGTAAGTTAATTAACAGATACGTTGGTTTAAGTAACACAAATGACGCTGGAATGAGTAATGATAATAGGGTTTTTATACATAAAAATCTAATGAAAATTGTAAATCAAACATTTCCAACAACATCTTTAAGAGTTGGTGTTGATGGTAAGGAATATTATACTAACAGACCTGAAGAAATGGGAGAGTTTTTAACTTCAATGGGTATTACTGATTTCAGATTAAAGGGTGTTAACGAGAGTCATTATGGTTCTGAAGAAGGGGAAAGTTATGGTAGTAGCATAGATAGAGTAAATTATAGCCCAGAAAAAGGTAATACATTAACTCAATTTATGGACGAATTAATTGCTAAAGGACTCACTGGGGTTAGTTTTGTTAAGGTTGATGGTAACAAGATGATTTTTTCAACGGATACACCAATAGAAAATGAAATAGTTGTTGGTTTAGGTCGTCATTATGACGTTAAGTCTATTGATGGTGGTAACGGAAAAACCTTATTAGTTTTTAATATGGTTTAATTAAATTTAAAAAGTTTTATGGGTAGATTATTAATAATCTTATTTATTTGTTTTATAAATATAAATGGTTTTGGTCAGTTAAAATGTGGAACTGATGAATATAATAGACCATTCATAAGACAATATCCCGAAAAATACGATAAGATAGAAAAAGATATTCAAAACTATCTTAGAAACCCAAAGGTTAAATCAGATGGTACTTATGTCATACCAGTTGTATTTCATATTGTGTATAATCACTGGAAAGAGAACCTTAACGACAGTGTTATTATTCAACAATTAAATGTATTAAATGATAGGTTTAATTTAAGAAACGCTGATACTATACTATTAACCGATACACTACAAAATTGGAAGGGTAATTTTAAAATTACATTTGAATTGGCCCATTTAGACCCAGATGGTTATCCAACAACTGGTATTACAAGAACTTATACAAATGTTGGTGAATTTTCATATTGGAGTAATCCAGTCAAAAAGGCAAGTCAGGGTAAAGCGGGCTGGCCGAATGACAGATATCTTAATATTTGGGTTTGTGACCTTTATGACGGGCTTATGGGTTATGCACAGTTTCCTGGTGGAGAAGACTGGTCGGACGGAGTGGTTATAGATTGGCAAAGTGTTGGTGATAGAGTTTATCCTTGGACTTATTCAATATATGATAAATGGGCTAAGGGTCACGTGTTAGTGCATGAAATAGGTCATTGGTTAAACCTTAAACACCCATGGGGTAATTATGGGCCTTGTGGTGATGACCATATTCCAGAAACTGGGTTACAGGATGGACCTATTTACCCAAGTGCAGAATGTCCAGATACTCTATTTAGTACTTGCGACACACCAGAGAGGATATTTGTAAAACACTATATGGATTATGTTGGTGCGGATTGTATGTGTACGTTTACAAAAAATCAAGTAGTTAGGGGGATAGCCTCTATGGAGACATATAGACAAGACTTATTAAATAATTACGTCCCCAAACCAAATGTGACTGGTTTTGAAAACACTATGGTTAGACCAACATATACTAAGGGTAGAGTCGTAATTGAGTTTCCGAAATACGAAGGTAAATTAGAAATAATGGTATTTGATATGATTGGTAGGTTAGTTTATAAAACCACAACTACACATCCATTTATTGATTTTAAATTAAATATGGGTAATGGTAGTTACTTAATAGATATAATTAAAGACGAACGAAGGGTATTCCAGGAAAAAATAATTATTAATTCTGCATCTCCTTATGGGGCTAATTTTTTAAATAATTGAAAAAATTATTTATTATATTAGTTAGATTTTTCTTGTATATCGGATATTTTTTTTATAACACTTTTGGGATTTGACTTATTACTAAAAAATTCAACAAATGTGTGTGTATAGTATCCTGTATTACCATGTTCTCTTTGGACCTTCTCCATAACAATTCTTTTTTCCATAGAAATATAATAATCTCTAATATCATGTGTGGTATGGATAGTTTCAATATGTGTTAATTCATTTTCAATCATAACACAAATATATATATAAAAAATGAGACATACAACAGTATACCTCATTTTGTAAAAATTTTAATTTTTATTTAGCAATCACAACATGCACAATCACATGATTTACTACAATTACATTTCATACAGTTACATGCTTTTTGGCACTTACAATTTTCACAGTTACAATTTTGTCGGTTACGCATAATTATTAATTTTAATTTAATTGTTATTTACAAAGTCTAGAGGCTATTTTATGGGTTGCGGTATTAAGTAAGTCTTCATCATTGGTTGCCTCATCATTTATATCAGATTTTAATTTATTTAGTATTCCTTGTATATTATCCCAATCTTTTTGTTCAATATGTGATTTTTTTAATAAAGTTATTAGTTCATCATAAGTGTTAACACTTAAATCATTACATATGTTCCACACGCCTGAACTTGAGTTCTTAGTTGATTCTATAAGGAATTTTCTTACTCTATTTTTAATTAAGTTTTTCATTACTGGCTAATTCTTAAGTCGCTTTGACTTACAATATCAAAACTAAGCACTTCGGCTATTGTATTGACTTCTAAATTAGATTCTACCTTAACATCCAAATAGTAAGTGTTGGGCACTAGGCTTGCCGTATCTAGTAAAAAATAATTATTATTATTTGTCATCTCAACGTCTTGAAAGTCAATTACTGTGTATTGGTTCTTACCTTCTTTAACGTATAAGCGATATTTTAAGCTATCTACGGTCTGTTTTTGCTCTACTGTATAAGGAATTCTAGTAGAAACTATAACTTTCCTTATATCGCCTCTATGAATCTCCTCATCTCTTTTAATTCCAGTAATATTAACACCAACTTTTTTAGGTAATTCGTCTGAGTCACCAATATTATAATAACCCATACTATCTTTTAATGCAAAGTCTAGCTCTATTTCAGGCCTAGAAACCCCATTAATAACTATTCCAGACCAAACATCACTAAATAATGTGCAGTCACCATAGTTTGCGGTTGTTGGTACGTTTATGTCTATTGAATATACACCCTTTGTTACATGGGTTACATCACCAGGTGCGTATGATGAGAATAACAACCCGTTATTGTCTAATATGTTTACACTAGGCATTGAGTCTAGGTTGGTTGGCTTACCATTTATATTAACGTATAAGTATAATTTATTGTCTTTATCTAGATAGAAGTCTGTTCTGTCATCTTTTATATGACAATCGTAAATAGTTTCAACGTATGGTTCGTAAAATGATTGTGTGTGTCTTGTGAAAAACCCTACGTATTGATGTTCTGTTGTTGGTGTTTCCTCCAATACTCTAGTAAAGGCAATACCTAAACCGTGATTTGTATCTCCAGTTATATATGAATTAACTATATCAGTTATATCCATTTCTAAATTTTCGTTACCTTTGTCGAAGTGTTGTGTGACTAACACTGTTGGTGAACCTGAGTAGACTCCGTTACCGTTAGTCCATGGCGTATTTGTTCTAGCGTCTAGCCAGTTTGATGGGCTGAATGATTGTGATACTTCACCCCCACCTATAAATGAACATGTTGCGTAATCATAACCGTAACCCTCGTCCCATTCTTCGTTTAATGGGAAAAGTATCAAGTCGAAAGAGCCAGTCCTTTCTTTTCCGAAACAAAATGGTTTGCCCAATAGTTCCTTATCGAATGCACCAGTATTAGTCATTCTTAATGTGTGTTTTAGTTTTGTTAAATCTGTATAAGTACCGCCACTGTATAAGTCTCTTAACCTTGTCTCATCAAAATAAAATATAAATCTACTATACGACTGTGATGCTGTATCACCACCGTAAAATAGCTCTGAAACTGGGTTTAAGCCAGTATTAACTTTACTATTATAAACTAATGTATTGTTCTTATCGAAAAATGTTCTTATTACCATTTTATACTTTATTAATAAATATCTAAAAATATTAATTAATTCGTATATTCTTGGATAACATTGCTTTTTCTAATTCATCAGACCTTTTGATAAATTCGACTATCGGGTATCCTTCTGGCTGGGCTGGTACCTCATTTATTTGATGTCTGTGAGTTAAAAATGCTAGTTTTAATAATTTAAGATATTCAATTAATAAGTCCCCAAATACCAATGGGTGGGCATTATTTAATATTTTATCCATCTCAGATGAATTTATGTATTCTGCCGCACCATTTATATTTTCTTTTGCTGAAGTTATATTATATGTGTTGTCATTGTTGTGTGTTAATAAATTAATTTTATTTGAAACTATGTTTGTTACTGAAACTTCTTTTGTTTTTTTATTACTGGTTTCATTAACATTATTTTTTTCTGCAACACCAAAATTATTTAATTCCTTTTCATTAAAAATATGATTATGTTTTATTTGTATATAACCAGGATTTAAAGCATTGAATTCTTTGGGTTTATTCTCAACAAACTTACCAGCTCTAATTAAAATTTCACTCTTTCTTTGTATTATATCAGTGTTTTGTCTACCATTTATGATAACATTTTCAGGATTTCCGTAAGCCCCCTTAAGGGTTGGTATTTTGTTTATATCTTCACCTGGAGAAGATGTACCAGCTAATTTATTAGCGGTAGCTGTTGTGTCGGAAAAATCTCCACCAAATTTTAATTCATTTGATATTAGTGGACCTATATAGTATCTATCACCGTTAATGTCTCGTTTACCTTCAACTAAAACTAAAACTATTTCACCAATTTTTGGTACAAAATTTAAGTGTTTTGGTAAAATTGGGAAGCAATTTGGAAGCTCTTCAGTCTGAGTTCCGTTATCATATTGTCTACCTTCAATTCTAACTCTTATACAATGTGTATCAGAATTAAATCTAGCATCTTTTTTAATCCTGTCTGGTTTACCATTATTATCAATAGGTATTTGACCCACTTTTATTACTTTACCCAGAACAAAGTTTCTAAATTCAGTTGACTTATTAAATCTACTGGCTCTACCACTACTAAGTTTATTGCTAGCTATACTCATTTTATTTTGTGTTTAACCTTTTTGATACTATTTCGGAAGCTATTTTAGCTTCTTTTTCAATGTCGACTAGTTTATCAAAATCACGAAGCATTTTTTCTTTGAGGTTGAAATGGTCAATTTCCATTTTCTTTATACTCATTAGTATTTCATTGTTGGACATTTCTTGGTACTTACTCATGGCTAGTATGTTTATCTGCCACCCCCACTAATAGGTGTTATTATGTTATTTGCGCCTTGAACCACTATTGGCCCCCCAGCGTTACCCCCAACCGCAGTAATTTGTATACTTCCTGGTGGTATTACAGCGTCTATTTTCATATTCGTTTGTATTTCATTAATCATTTGTTGAGACATTGTTAAAACAAAAAGAGAAAATTTATTTTGTTCCCCACCGAATATATCATCAGTCATGGGTATTCCTTGTTGCTCTAATTTAGATATTGTCTTTGCGGCAAGATTTCTTGCGCTCAACCCAGGCTTTAATTTAGCACCAACCATCAATAGTGGTGGTGGTATTTGTGGTAGTGGCTCAGAGCCAAAAGATGATTTACCAAAAGTCTTAAGCAGCTTAATTATTGAATAGATTGAACTTAAGTCTGTATTTTTAACGATTTCTTTTATACTCATAGTTTATAATAAATTACTTAATATGTTTTTATGTTCTGAACTAACTGGTAGGTAACTGAATAATACTTTAGCGTAGCTTGTAGCTTGTTCTACTTTATCACCAGCTTTCTTTTTTATTAATTTTTTTAAATATAACCTTAACGCAAATATTAGTACTATTGCAATTATTGCTTGTATAATTCTTTTTCTTACAGCTTTAAAAATGTTTTCATTTTCCTTTATCAAGTCAACTGCGCTATTATACTTTGGTGTAACACCGCCATTAATTATTGTAAAATTAATCATTAGTATCGTTACAAACTTTGGTGAAATAAATTGAGTCATAATAATTAAAATCAATTTATCTATAATTTCTTTAAAGAAATTATATTTTATACTTTCACCATCTTCAGTATTAGCTTGTTCTGACTGCGTATTTGCTAAATTGTTTAGGGATTTATCAACCTGTTTTAATTCACCAGCCTTATCGTTGGGGGTTAATAAATCGAATTCTTGGTTAATTTCTAATATTTGACTTAATGGTATTGTCAGTTCCTCTTCTTCACAACATCTGGCCTCTAATATACCCTTTTTTCTATTATTAACTTCATTACCTATTTTAGCTATTTCTTTATTTGTGAATACATATGCCCCCTCTTCTATTTCATCTTCAGATTCTATTATTTTTTTTAAAACTTCTCTAACCTCAACCTCAGATTTTATTTGTTCTTTACTTTTGTTTGGTGAGCTAAATGAACTAAACAATTCTTCAAGTATTAAATTAATCATTACTTGTGAGTTTAGGATATCTGGGTTTCCAAACAAACTTATTGAGTCTAAGTAGTTATCGTTAAAATCAACCATGGTCTTTCCGCTATCATATGTTTGACTCGCTTTAAATGTTAACATATTATTTTCATTGTTAACATTTGTTTGTTCAAATTTACTGTTTAAAATATCGAAACCAGAAACACTAGAACCAAAAATTTCATCAGTTCCAGCACTTTGTATTGTCCCATTTAGATATGTGTTGAAATCTTTACTGTTAACCCCAGAGTTAACGTCTGAATAAACCAGCCCACCACTAAATGTTGTTGGGTCTACTTTCATTATATCAAAAAAATCGATATCTTTTACGGGTACACTTATTCCGTCACCAGTTGATTTAAAATAATCTGGTATTGATGGATTTACATTACATGCAACACACTCTTTTAAACTATCCCTTAGAGCTTCTTTTATTTCTTCTTCTAGTCTGGGTAGTTGGTAGGTTATAATATCTATAGTTATTTTTTTTAAAGCATTTAGTTCTGCTAATACAACTAGAACATCAGCTAAAAATTTCATTGAGTTTTTACTGTTATCAGCAGATTCTAGAGAGTTGTTCTTACTTTCCTTTGGCATTTTACCATTCACGGTATTCAAAGCGGCTATATCCCCAAATATTTCTTTTTTGTCATCTATTATAGCCATAATTAATCTTCTATTTCTGAATCTTTGGATGAATCTTCTATCATCCTTCTGATTTCTCTAAAATCATTAATACCAACTTTACCTCCGCTTCTTTCTTTCATTGCAGCTTCAGCATCACCACTATGTTTTATAATATCGTTTTGTACTTTAGCTATCTCTAATTTTATTTTAATGGCTGAGTCTTTAACTTTTAGAGCATTTGTTTTTTCTTTAGCTATTTTTGTTAAATCATCAACGTCTTCTGGTTCAGCGGAGTTTTCCATCTCGTTTATAGTTTTCTGGGCGTCATTTATATTTCCACAAGCATCGTTGTAAGTTTCTTGTAATAACCCCTCTAAACTATCTATGTTATTTGTCTTTATATCCTGTTTTTTCTTTCTAGGCATATTCTATACTTTAATAATAAATATTATGATGACAATTTTTTTTAATCAGTTATACCATTTTCAATACCATCTATTTTAACAATACCATATAATTCTTTAAATCTCTTCATGGCAACCCTAATATCCTTTGTGTTCAATCCAGTATAATTTCTCATACTTTCTAAAACAGAATTTTTATTAAATTTTGTACCTCCAGCCATAGAGTCTAAAGTAACTTCCCAATCTCTTAGTATATCTATTAGTGCTAAACCAACCTTTTCTTCATTCTCGGTTATTTTCTTTTTACCAACAATACTTTTGCCACCTTCTAGCTCATCGGTAATTGTATTTACTAATCTACCTATGAATTTATCCATAGTAAATTCTAAATCATCTAGCTCATAATGAAAGTCTTTCTTCTCTTCAAGAGCTGGTGCAATATCCTCATAAGAATATATTTGCTTGGTTTTTTTATCGTCACTAATTAGTAACCCTAAAATGTAGTTTTTACATATTGTTCCATAATAAGAATAGGCTTTGGTGCCTTTAGAATTTTCAAATTTATGAGCCTTTGTCATTAGGAATGATAGTGTGTCACTATGTAATTGTTCAAAACTTTCGCTCTTCCTATACAATTTGTATTTCCTAATTATTGATTCAATCATTTTATTTAGCGGTTCACGTAGCCACTCATTGTAGATTGCATTCCTTTCTAATTCATCCTCTGAATTTAAATAATTTAAAACAGCCGTTTCTTGTTCTGGACCAAAGTATAAATTACTAGTCCGTTTACGTCCACGTTTCTTAGCCATTTTATTAAGTTGTTTCTTCGTATGTTATCTCTCTTTCGTTATCAAAATAATATTCTTTTTTAGCTTGTGCTAACCACCAGTTAGCCTCAACTGGGTCCATTTCTTCTTTATATTTAACAAAAAGAGAGTCTGGCCTTTGATTTAAATGTTTATAACCTAATTTAGGTATAACCATAACTTTTTGGTCTTTGAAAGTGATTCTAAGTAAAAATTCATAAATGAATGTTAACTTAATATTTGATTTTAATCCACCACTTTCATTAAATGCTTCGGTTTTCATTGTTATACCATCAATATTAAAGTTTTGGAATGATAATAATGCGTTGTTATCTAAAACGCCTAATTCATCTGAAAAACTGTTGGCCCATACTGCCTCATTTGTTAAGCCCATAAACGAACCGTCTTTTTGGTTAACGTCAATTATAATGGGCATGAATACATCAACATCTTTATGGGCTTCTTTGTATTTAACTACGTTTTTAAACCACTTACTTGAGTACTCATCATCAAACTCTAAAATACTAAACCACTCTGTTTTGCACTGAGAAACACCATAGTTAACTTGACTTGAGAAATCAGTTCCTCCAGGATTTTCAAGTATTGTTGTTTTAACACCATGACTTGTTAAGTCCATATCTTTTAGTTTTTTATAAACATCTGAGCCTTTTGGCGTTACAATTAATACTGAATCTGGTTTTACTTCTTGATTTCCAATACTTGTCATTGCATTATTGAATAATTTCATATTTTCTTCACCCACCAATTCATGCACTGGTAGAACTACTGATATATTTGTTTTTTTATTTGCCATTTCTATTTATTTATTATTGAGCCACTTCTGTTATTTGCTCTAAAACGTTATTAAATTCTGAAAGTCTGTTTTTAACTAATGTGCCGTAAACATTTTCAATAATCTCTTTTTGATTTTCTGCTGTATACGTGTTTTTAGTTGATTCCATACCATCCAATAAATCTTGTGGTACTGTGTCTTCAAGCCAAACTTTCATATAAGTTGCTATTAATTCTGGAATATTTAAGTGGGTATTTGTCCAAACACCGTTATTTTTAATCTTACCATTACCCTCAGCGTCTATCTCTTCCATCCACTCAGGAATCATATTTGGCATTTTACCAATTACTGGTGTGTTGCATTGAATGGCTTCTAGTGGGAAGGTGCCAAATCCAGCTCTGTCATCTAACCACACAGCTAGACATGATTTGCCTAACTCTTCAGCAAACTGTCTTTTTGGGATTCCTCTTAGTTCTTTAAATGTTATCCACTTATATAATGGGTTTTGTAAGTAAAACATTTTAGCTATTTTAGCTGCGTCACCCTGTTCTCTAGCTACAATACTAACCACTGGTATTTTAGGTTTATCAGAGTCAACAAAATAATCGGATATACTTATTGGTACCGTATATGTGTTAATTGACGGGAACATACTTTTCAAATATTCACCTTGTTTTTTAGATGTAGTAATAACATCATTAAAACCATAATCCGTCCACCTTCTACCTATCGGTAGTAATTCAGTGATGTAGTCATAACTTTGAGATATAACTATTTTTTTACATGGGAATTGTTTGACTTGGTCCATTAAGTTTGAAAAGACTTCTGGAACTATTATAAAGTCTTGTGGGCCAACATTTAATTGTTGCGATTCTATAGACATGTGTGGTAGTTTAGTGTATTCCTCACCTAACCAATCAGATAGCCCCATGCCCTCTGAGTCACCATGCATTTTATAGTCATTTTTTTCGTGTAATATAGTCGCACTGTAACCAAGTTCATTTAGAACCTTAACATGCTCATAGATATTTGCAACGCCAGCTGTTGGGTTACCTTTAGTGTCTAGTGTGAAAAAATATAATCCAAATTCTTTATTTTCTAGTTTGGATATGATTTCTTCCACTGTTGATTTTTTTACTTTTTCACTCATTTTTTTTAATTATTTGATTATTATTTAAATTATTATTCTATTTCAACTATAATTCCATAGTCTAATAGAGTGTTAAATGCCATTTTAAATGGTAGCGGGGCCGAATCAAGTGCTCTTGCTAAACCTAAGGTTGAATCTACTTCCTCGTTGTAAACTAAAACCACTTCCATGAACCCTCTAATTGATTCATATTTGGTTGCATCTATTTCTCTGGACCTCGGACTTTTTGTTTTTATAATTTCTTTGGTTACTAACTTATCATTAGAATCAGTTGTTATTTTTTCTTGAAATTCTTCAAATGTATCAGGATTATTTACCCTAATTATTTTTTCTAAAGCGTCTAAATCAAACTTAAATATTTTACCGCCAATATCTAACATATTATTTAATTTCTTCGTATGTTGTTATCCTTGTGTTTAAAATTTTTTCTCTTAAATCACTATCTTTGATAAAGTCAATAATACTATCTAGTTCAAAATCAGAACCTGAAGTTTTATTGTAGCTTGAGTTTACTTTAACCGATATTTTTTCATTTGGTTTGGTTTCTAAAGCTTTTGGATTTGCTGTGATTAGTAAATCAATGTTATCCCAAATATCTTCATACTTTGAAACAAAAATTATCTTGTCTGCCCTACAACCTAACTTGGATAAGAAAAAGTATGTTGACGGTATACTTTTAGCGACTTCTTTAGAGGTTATTATTATTTCATGTTCCTCCTCATCTTTTATGTCCATCAAAAACATATTTAATTGAGCCATTAAGTTTTCGTGTAATTGGTCCGCATGTCCGAACACTTCTAAAGATGCTTCCATAAATAAAAATTTATTCATGTCATCCACCGTTTCAAATTTAAAATGTTTGATTAAATCAAAACTATCTACTGGGTTTTCTTCAATATCTAGTTCACCAATATATTTTTCATACGTGTATGCGAACTGACCTATAAAGTCTCTTAAAACCTCATTAATATCTATACCAATTTTCATATTAATAAGAATACCCTAATTTAGGCTAAAGTAAAGTTTAAATATTAAATTTTCGTTTTAAGAAAATATTTATTCTTCTAATTAATTTTATCTTTTTATTTTTTCTTTTTGATTTGTTTTTAATAGAATCGATTTTTACATGATTTTTATTATCTATCATGTTATCTGTATTATCATAATTATTAAGAATTTTAGATATGATTGGGTTTCTAACTATGTCTTCGATTTTAAATTCAAAGAACCCAATCTCAGATATATTTCTATGTCTATTCATTGCATCATATAACCCGCTTTGTTTTACATTTTTATATCTATCTGATTGGTCTAGGTCTCCAGATAATACGTACTTTGAATTTTCACCTATTCTGGTTAAAATTGTTTTTACTTGTTCTGGTGACATGTTTTGGACTTCTTCCACAATAACTACTGAATTATCAATTGTCTTGCCTCTTATGAAACCTAGTGGTTCAACTTTAATTATCTCTAATTCTTCTAATTTCTGCCTATTAGATTTACCAATTATTTTATCAATAATATCTAATGATGAAGCAACGTGAGGTTCCATTTTTTCTTTCATGTCACCTGGTAGATGACCTAGCTTTTCCCCAGCTTCTATGGCTGGCTTTGTAATTATTAATGTTTTATATGGGGTTGTTTTGTTTTGTATTAATTCAATACCTCTTGCAATTGCTATATAACTTTTACCTACACCAGCTGGTCCAGCAGCAATTATAATTTCTTTTTCATTGATTAAATTTGCAAATTCTTTTTGTTTTATGTTTTTACATTTTAACCTGTGTTTTTTTGTGAGAACTGAATCTATAACCCTATTTTGTTTTTTGGTTTCTAAAATTGATGATGGGGCTCTTCTTTGTGTTTTTGGCATATATTACCTTTTTGACTCTTTATTTTTGTATTTTTTATCCAACTCTTCTAGTCGGTACTTTTCTAATAAATATTCGCCATTTATGATAACTTCACATTTAAATTTAATTATATAGTGCCCATCAAACTCAACTACCTTGTCAAATTCTTTTATATCGTATTGAAATAAATAGAAATCTTTAACACCAATGTCTTTATATGTTGTAAACCCAACACCTTTGATGTCTAACATACTTGACTTTTTTGGGGTTTTTAAACACTTTTTTAACTCAGATATAAATAACCTACTTTTTCTATCATACTCATCTGGATACTTACTAACATAAAACTCTATTAACCTTTCATTATCATTTATAATTCTAATATTCATTTTATTTGTAAATGATTCAATTTCAAATTTACTCCTTGAATCCCTAATTACTTTAATAGGTTTTTCAGCTTTTATAGTTGAATGGTATTTTTCGCTATCTATTTCTCCTAGTGTTGCTGATGTGGTATCTTTATTTGATATGATTGATTCTGACCTTTCATTAGAATTGTATTCACTTATATTTTTATTTGATAATATATCATCGCTACTTAGTGTTATTTCTTTATTATCAATAACCATCTCAAGTGGGTAGTTGTCTTCTTTGTCTAGTTTAATCTTTTTCAAACCGCTTTTAATTGTTGCTGAAGTACTTTTTTTAACATTTAAGTCATGATAGCCTTCACTATCTGTTGATAGTGATTTTATCATCATCTTATCCGAAGCCTCTAATATTTTAAATAGTCTCCACCTTAGCTCTTTAACTTCTTGAGTTATTTCACCCCTATTTAAAGAGTCTGCAAGTGTACCTTGATTGTGTCTTTGGAATTTGCCGATAGCACCTTCCAATTCCTCTGATGATTGTCCTAGTAAATCTTTTTCAACGCTAGCGGTAGCTAAGGCTATAGTTGCCATCTTTCTTCTTAGCCAATTAACAGTCTTTTTTATCATAAAATTTTATTTTAACGTTTATTCACTAGTTCCCTAGTATTTGGTTCAGAACCAAATTCTCTACGATAAACAGTTTTTCCGTTATCTGGACTTTCATAGACGTAAACTTTATTTTTCACTTGTTCATCTATCCATTCATAAGTTTTTTTCATACCTTCTATAAGTGGTTGAGAGACTGCCCACCCTATTTTTTCATTATAAAGTTTATTGTCAGAATTTCTACCTCTAACACCTAACGGACATTTAAAACCATATTTTTCAATAAAATCTTGTCCGTCTATATTACTAATTTTAACATCTTTATTTGATATGTCAATAGCCATTTGTGCGAGTTCATTAATAGTTACCATTTCTTCAGAACCTATATTGACAGGGCCTATAAAATCTGATTCCATAAGACGAAGCACTGCTTCTACACATTCGTCTACATATAAAAATGAACGGGTCTGTTTTCCATCACCCCAGACTTCTACCGTTTTGTTTGATTCTGATACTTTCCTACACATAGCTGCTGGAGCTTTTTCCTTACCCCCTGTCCACGTACCCATAGGTCCAAATATATTATGAAATCTTGCGATTCGAACATTTAAACCATAGTTACGACTAAAGGATAAAAATAATCTTTCAGAAAATAGTTTTTCCCATCCATATTCCGAATCTGGGTTGGCGGGGTAAGCTGATGATTCTTCACAATTAGGACTATTAGAATCAAGTTGATTATGTTCTGGATACATACATGCGGAAGAGGAGTAGAAAACTTTTTTTACTTTCTTTTTAGTACACTCATGAACAACATTCAAATTAATTAATGCGGAATTGTGCATGACGTTAGCATCATTTTCACCTGTAAATATATAACCAGCACCGCCCATATCTGCGGCTAATTGATAAACCTCGTCTACATCATCACCTATAACTTCTGACACTACTTTAGCATCCCTCAAATCCCCTTTAAAAAATTTGTCACATATGTCATCGTGATTGAAGAATTCATGATTTTTTATATCACAAATTATTACTGTATTACCTTCTTTTTTTAATCTTTTCGCAAGATGACCTCCGATAAAGCCACCCCCACCTAGAACTACTATTTTTTTCATATTTTAATTATACTATTAAAATTACATAAAGTAAAGATTGTATTTACAATATTACATCAGTATCCTAAATAGATTATACCCCATTAATAAATTTTTCACAACTTTCTCAGGGCCATTCTGGTCTTGTGAGATATAAATTTGCAATGTTACTTCACCCATATCATTCCCCATTTATCTTTTCTGTTTATGTCTATATCGTTGTGTATTTCACACTCTTCCCACGATGTATATATTTCTGGTTTTTTTAAATATTCATCACCATATATAACACCAAAATCAGTATATCCAATAGATTTTAAATGTTCACAAGTTTTATTAATGTTAACATATTGTTCTTCAGCCCATTCAAAACAAATTTCTTTCTGCTTATTTGACAGTCCCTTTATAACTTCTAATTCATACCCTTCAACGTCAATCTTAATTAAGTCTGGTGTTTTGTGGTTAATAACTAAATCATCTAAGCTTATAGTGTTTTTAACAATAGTAGAGTTCCATTTGTAATTATTAGAAAATCTAGAATTATTAATCCAATCAATACTAGCGGTAGATATTGTGTCTGCATTGCTTATGTGAAATTGAATTTTTTTATTACTTTCAGTAGAAACTAAATCTTCAATTATAACCACATTTTTATTAAAAAATTTCTTTTTTAACTTATTATATAACTCTATATTTGGCTCAACTGAAATAACTTTGCAATTTGGATATAATTCTAAACATTTATCTGTAAAATTACCCACGTTTGCACCTACATCAAAAATCAAATCCATAATTAATTATTTTTTATATAAAAAGCATCTCCCCATTCATAGGGTGTCATTTTTATTTCAACTCTTTTAAATCCAAATTGAGACAAATATTCATCTATCTCTTCTATTTTGGCGCACTTTTTGTAAACCTCTCCAGAATTAACTTCAGTATAAATGTAGTCTATTTTTTCTAAAGAATTTTTCATACCTTTCAATGCTAACAATTCAGCACCTTGTATGTCTAAGTTTAAAAAATTATAATCATAAGGATTGAATCCTTCCTCTTCAAAAAAAGTGTCAATTTTTTTAGTTTTAACAATTTTTTTATCAACTACGGTTATGTGGGGGTGATGCTTTGTATGTTTTCCCATCTCTAAAATTGAAGAAGACTCCCCATTGCTAGCCACATGGAAATCAATCTCTTTACCGTCTATATCAGATGCAGCAAAACAATAAGATTTATGTAATGGGTATTTATTAATAATCAGACTTAATTCTTTAAACGTATCAATGTCGGCCTCTACCCACAAAACATCTTTGACACCAGACTGTACATAAGAGTCTGCTTCTTGAGCATGGTGAGCGCCAACGTGTAATATTCCCCTTGGTGTTATTCCGTACTTATTTACTATATCTTTAAATTTAATTAGCATATTAATTGTATTTTTCTAAAATTTGTTTTAAATCATATTTCTTTGTATTAAAGTTGCTGCCCTTATGTATTCTATGTAACACTAACTCTTCTTTTATATTCATAAACTTAGCCCCGTGTTTCATTAACCTTAACCAAAAATCAAAGTCTTCAATACCAGATAATTTTTCGTCCCACCCATTAATTTTTTTAGCAATGCTTGTTTTTAAAATAGCAGAACTATTTGCAATTTGATTATCACCCATCATTGAGCGTGAAAATATTTCATCATGTTCTGCACACAAATTTGGTTGTCCTGTTATTATTTCAGATTCATTACAGTAAAATATTTTAGAACCTATAACATCGTATTTCCCAGTTTTAGAAAACTTATTTTGTATTTCAAGTTTTTTTGGTAACCATATATCGTCATCATCCTGAATTGCAATCCATTCACCCCTAACTTCTTTTAATAATTTGTTTAATGTTTTTGATTTACCTTTATCTAACCCATAATCAAAAACTCTAATTCTTTTATCGTTATAATTTTTAACAATATTTTTTGAATTGTCGTTTGTTCCATTAAAACCAATAAGTAATTCCCAATCTGTATATGTTTGGTTTATTATTGAATCAATGGATTTACTAATATATTTTTCACCGTTGTATGTTGCTAATAATATTGATATCATAAATTACTTATTTAAATTACAATCCAGTTTGTTTCGTATATATCTTTAACATCTTTAGGTCCTTTAGGCCCAAACCATATTCTGGGTGCAATTACCTTATTATTGTGTGGACATAAATAAGCTCCCCACCAGCTGAAACTACTATTAGCTATAATGTGATTATTAGACTGTACTAGTAAACATAAATCATCTATTTCATTTTTAAAAGGTGAATAATATATATTTTTAGCTTTAAAGTTATCTTTGCACCACTCAATATCGTCTGATACAAATATAAATTTAGTATTATTATCACCTATAATATCCATACTTTTTTTATAATAATCAACGCTACATGTTGGGTGGTAACCTGGGTTATTAAGGTAATCACCTCTACGAACATGAACAGATGTTATATTATTATCATTTCCAATATTATTTACAAAATCACAAACTCTATCTACCCTTTCTTTTGAGAAATGAAAAAGTTTTGATATTTCATTTTTAAAATCGTGAAAATACTTTGAGCTTTGGAAGTAGCCGAATATTTCCAACCCCTCCGACCATTTTTTAGTGGGTGCAATTTCTGAATAAGAAAAACCATTTTCTTTATATTTGTGTTTTAAATTACCAATATTTTGGTTTGGGATATTTTTAAAGAAGTCATTTTTGTATGTGTTCGACACATTTCCCTGTAATTGTGTATCACATTTATTAAAATCAAACGTACATTTAACACTTTTATAGTCTTCTGGGTATAACTCTTTTAACTTCATGGTTAAACCCTTTGCGGCTGCTATCTGAAACATTTGGTTGCCGATGCCTCCCATTAATTGTGCTGTAATAATCATAATTATATTAATTTCTAACTTCTTCGTGGTTTTTATCTAATGCTATTAATTTCTTATCAAATGGTATATTCATACTTTCACCATAACAATAACTGGGGTTAAGAATCTTAGTTGGTGTGTTGTCAAAGAAATATCTATTCATGTGACTTTCATCATGCCACTTAGCGATAATACCATTTTTAAAATCAATGTCAATATTATCTGCTAAGTTTTTAGCCATTTTTAAATACTCTTCACTTGTACCGCCATTAAAACCACCAGCAAAATACTGATTTTGGTCGTTTGGGTCTATGTAAGCTAATGAATTTGGGTTGGTTTCTGGAGTTCCTTTACTACCATAGAAACCAGGGTGTTGTGTTGCAACTCTTTCTGAAATTATTTCATCACCAACCTCACTAACGAATTTCATATCGGCATCTGAATAAAATAAATAATCCATTTCAGATAATTCTTTTCTTGACTCGTTAAATATTTTATATCTACCTAGTGTCATCCATGGCCAATCTTTATGTTCAACATTTATTTTAACCACATTTCTTTCAGTGAATAACTCAACATCTTCATTGGTAAATACAAAGTATGTAACCTCTTGATTTTTAAGTAAAAATTTATCAGCGCTAGTTATGAGTGGTTGTAAAAATCTAATATACTTGTTTGTTGCTATAATTAATAAACCTATTTTCATGATTGTATTTTTTTATATGGTGTCATATTTCTTATTTTAATGGCGATATCATTAACAAGTGCTAAGTCTACCTTGTGGTCATTAAGTGGATTTTCTTCATTATAAATATAATTGATATCATCCATAAATTTATAGTGTTCTTGTCCAGCCATTTCTAGCATTGGGTACATGAATGATAAATCACCAGTTACTTTCCAATATACACCATTTTCATCTTTTAAATCGTCTTGCTTTATATTTCTCCACAGAAATGTTCTCCACGTTCTTATATGTGACGCTGTAAATCTAGACTTGCGTAAGTTAGGTGTGATAATTTGTTCTGAAGAAAATCCAGGATTTCCATTAGAATATCTGAAGCTGCCGTTGGCAATCCATACTTCTGGGTCTGAATAGACCTCAGCTATTCTAGAAAGTGTTTTAGAATCTGGTAACCAATCGTCACCATCAACCTCAACGATTACTTCGTCATCAGAAATTTTGTCGTTATATCTAATAACTTGGTCATAATTACCTGGTTGGTATAATTTTTCCTTATTCTCTATAAGAATGAATCTATCGTCACCATTAATCATGTTTTTAACTTTATCTACAGACCCATCAGTACTGATATCATCCGTAATATAACATGTGAAACCTTTATAATTTTGGCCCATAAGTGAGCTAATACATTTTTCAACATAATCTTCTGCATTATATAATGTTGTAATTATTATCATAATTCTAAAACTTTAACCCACTCTTTAATGATTTCTTCATTCGTTAAATCTTTAGTGTCGTGGTTAGTTGCGTGATTACCAAAAAATTTAGTGCCATTAGTTTCGCACTCGTCCTTAACCAGGCTGGCTACTTCTGATTTAGAAGAAAGGTAAACAGCGTCTATCATATTGTACATCTTTTCTTTATCAGATATAAACCCATATTCAATTATCTTGTCTTTATTGTCTTCTATTATTGGTTTTACTTCGTTTTCATAAAATTGTTGGTCTGTTACATTACCAAATATATATACTTTATCATACCCGTCATTAATTGCTCTAAGGATTGATATATGTGTTTGTTTGTTTTTATCTATTGAACCAATAACTCCAGCGCATTTATCAGCACCTTCTTCCTTAATGCTATTGGGTAGTGGTTCTTTTAAATTTGGTATTGTTACATAAGAACCCGTATATGCACTATGGTATTTTCTTTGTTTTTCATTAAGAAAAATACATTCATCCCAAAACGGAACAACTCTACTAACTTCATATACGTCTTTTTCGTGACAATTTAAGACTACTTTTTTAACTGGTGGTCTATCTGGTAAAGCTAAGAAGTGTATGATAAGTGTGTCATCAGGTTCTGGTTTAAAATTATCCAATTTATCTGATTTACACTTATCTAAGTGCCAATCATGCGGACCATACATTTTAGCTTCGTATCCAGCGTCATTTAATGCGTTTGTTAGTCGTATAAATGCAAATGTGGAACCACCTTTATTACTCCAACCAGTAAGTATTTTTATCATGATAAAACTTTTTGATATACGTTTATTATTTCTTCAATATCGCCATCCACAGTAACGCAAGGTAATTCTGGATATAATTTTTTAAGGTCAGATGTTTTTTCAGTATCTGTGGTGTGTGTTAAATGGAATTTTACCTCACTCATTCTATATAACTTATTTGGTTCTGAAGTTACAGGTCCGTTGGGTGTGTTTACACCCCATTTTCCATCTCCAATTCTGTAACCTGGGGGTTCGTTTATTGGTACGAATTTAACTCGCTTAAACATTAGTCTTTTAAAGTTGTTTTTATCCGAATCTAATATAGGGGTTGAAACAGTGACATTATGTTTATCTTTTTTAAGTTTATCAACTAATTCAATAGTTTCACCAATACTGCTACCGACAACTAAAACGTTGTATTTTTCCTTTCCAGTGAATACTTTATCTATTTTTACTGGTAAGTTTTCTTTAAACTTATTAGCGAACTCTTTTCTGTTGTCTTCCCATTCTTGATTTGTTTCACCAACCGATTTATGATTTACTCTAACATTAGTATGAACTCCAATTTTAACCCCAGATAAATAATTTCTGAAACAAAAATCTACATCATAAAAATGAAACCCCTTAACATTTAAATCAAAGTCTTTATTTATTCTACCTCTATGAACACTAAAAAAAACTCCATCTACAATAACAACTTCAGTTATTTCATTTCCTAAATCTTCACTATATGAAGATAACCAGGTTTTTCCATTTGATGTATGTGCCACCTTACCATACATTTTTTTCCTATCATCCCACCACCTTCCGCTTTCACTCATGTATTTAGTTCCAGCAACTCCAATTATCCCAAATTCTGGATTGTCTTCAAAAAGCTTGGTTATTTTTTTGGCTATTTGTTTGGTTTCAATTGTTATGTCATCATGACAAAAAACAATGATATCATTTTTAGCTTCCTTAATCGCTTTATGATAGTATTTTGTTAACCCCTCACCTTTGTTTATATATTCTATTATCTCAACTTTTGGGTTACCACATGCTTTTGATAAATGCTCCTTATGTTCTGGTTTAGATTCTTTTGTACAATAAACTATACTAATCATTTTATAATATTTTTATATTTTTCATTATATATTTTTAATGCCTCTTCATAAAATTTTATTTCACCTGAAAGTAAATCCTCTAATTTATTCTTATCTTCTTCGATTATTTCTTTTTTATTCTTGGTTTTATTAGTCGTTTGATATTTTGGAATCCAATTATTAGTTACACAACACAAATCAATAAATTCATTATAATTTTCAGTAAACCCAAAAATAAATTTATCGTCTTTAATATTTTTTAATGCAATTTGTAATTTAGATTCATAAGGTAGGTCTTTTGGTGCACCAGAAACATGATTTAATTGATAAAATAATTGACTTGTGTCTTCATTGAACCAGTCTATAATATTTTTGTTTTCATTTATCCAACCTCTGTCTATTGCGTATCGGTATGCTGAAATGGTTCTGGAAACTGGATGTCTAAGCATAGCAATATATTGATAGTCTTTAGTTTTAAGGTATTCGTGTAGGCCATAAGTGAAGTGTTCCGAAAATAAATCATAGTGTTCTAGGGTTGCCATTCCATTTGGTTCTGATTCTAAAAATTTACCAATGTCTTTGACATCGGTTAAGTACCATAATTTACCATAACCCCAATAATGTTTTTTAATATTTGATTCTAGAAAGTGTCTAAAGCTAGTTCCAGCGGTTTTACCTATATGTAAAAATATATGTTTCAAGATTTATTTTTATTAAACTTTATGGTTTTCAATTCATTAACTAAGTTTTTAAGTTCTTTTTTTAAACCAGATAGTGTCCAACCATCATAGTATTCCCCCATAGCAATTTCAGTTTTCAACCATGAAATTCTTTTTTTAATTTTTTCTATCCTTTCTTTTATCATACCTTAAATTTAAAAAATAATTTCTAATTTTAGAACCTAAATCCTGGTCATTCGGGTATTCCTTAACTAAGTTTATTAAATCTTTTAAGTGCTCTTTCTCAGTTTTTTTTAATTTATACATTATACTCATTTTTATTTATTAAATCTTTTAAACGAATTATCACTAATTCTTATAATATTTGCTTTATTAACAAATTCCTCTAGTGTATTTGAATCTGAATAACTCATTGCTGAACGTAAATATGACTTAAAATTATCAACCCAACCACTGAGAGTGTATTCTATCTTTCTATATGTGACTATACCTTCAGATGTTTTTAATACGGCATTTCCCCACTTTCTTTGAACCTCTTTTGTACTCATCCCTCTGAACTTTTTGTACACTGGTATTGAGATATCTCTACATTTTTTAGCACCATATTGAGTTATGGGTACTCTTCTGAATATATAATTTTTACCACATGACTCTAAGGCTTTATTAAAAATACTACCAATCATTACATAATCAGCACCAAGAGCTAGAGCTTTTATTACGTCTGAATAGTTTTTCATACCCCCATCGGCAACTATTTTAGCTGGGTTGTCTAAGCTCAATGATTTATAGTAACACTCTCTAACTAGACTAGCCATTGGGAACCCAACGCCAGTTTGCTGTGTTGTTAAACATCCACCACCATTTCCTATACCCACTCTTATATAGTCAGCCCCAGCATTTGATAATAAACCATACGTTTCAGGGTTGGCTACATTGCCTACCATTAATAATAATTTATCACCCCATATTTCTTTTGATTTAGACACTGATTCAACCATTTCTTTGGTATGACCATTTGCAGTATCTATTAACACCTTAAATTGTGTTGGTGGGGTAGTGGATGATTTTATATATGACTCTAAAATTTTTTCTCTTATTATAAATGTGTTTATAAACTCCTTAAGTGAGTATGATTTAAAACTTGAATCGTTACCTTCTTCACCTCTTGGTAAACATATATTAATACCTAGCTCTTCAAATTTTTTGTAGTTGGTGTTATCAATAACGGTATCCATTGGTGCGGTGAATAATGGTAATTTACCATTTTCATCTATAATATTTATTCTAGACCTAGTACTAATATCACTTACTTTAGATGGTTCTATTAATACATCATTAAAATCTAATTTTAATGTATTCTCATTAAAAAAAGTATTCAAACCCATATGTTTTTTATTTAATTCCTGTTGAGCCAAATCCACCATCACCTCTATTTGTTTGATTTAGGCTTTCAACCTTTGTAAAATTTACTAATGTCTTTCCCACCAAGCTCGATAAGACACCTTGAGCTATTCTATCACCATTTTCAATTATAAATGGTTCTTTACCATGATTTATAAGTATAATCATAACTTCACCTCTGTAGTCAGAATCTATAGTTCCTGGTGAATTTAATACTGTAACACCGTGTTTTGCCGCTAAACCACTTCTGGGTCTTACCTGTAATTCCAAGTGTGTTGGTAGTTCAAAGTAAAGACCTGTTGATATCATTGTTTTTTCACCTGGTCCTAGTGTTACTACTTCATTTATATTAGCCCTGAAATCAAATCCAGCTGACCCCTCTGTAGAATATTCTGGGTCTGGGTTATTTGATTTATTAATAAATTTAATAGAGTATCCAATACTGAATTCATTTTTTGTTACATCGGTTTCTGGTAAGATATACTTATCTAATTGTGAATACTGTTTAGTGAATTCATCTAAATTATACCCGCCTTCTTCATTTATCGCTTTTAATAAATTTTCAAGCATTTCAATTTCCTTAAAATCTGACATATAATATATTAATTATGTTATTTTTCTGACATTATTGCGACCATGTTTGCAGTTCTTAATAATGCGGATAATTTTTCACCTAAAGTTGTCATTGGTCTTTGTGAAAAATCGCTATTATAGTTATATATTGCAAAAACCTCATCTTCGTTTAAATTTATACCACATTTAAGTGCATAGTAAATTGAACGCTCAGCTGTAGACATACTTAATAGTTCGTCATTAAATGTATACATTTCTCCTCTATTATCTTTATGCCACTTAGATGTTTGTTCTGAATACATTTTAGCTTTACCAATTTGGTGAATTAAACACACCCTAATTATGTTTTCTGAGCTAACTTGCTTATCTTCTGGCAAAGCCTCATTAATATTTAAAGCGTACTTAGTTGTGTTCAATATGTGTTGTATTAAACCACCATCATAGGCACCGTAAAGGTTTGTTGTTGTAGTGCATGGAGCATCAATAAACTCTTTTCCGAGCATATTCATTAAATCGTCATTTACGACATCGTATTTAAGTCCAGTATCATTAAATTTTTTTGCGTTTTTTAAAATTTTTTCTTTTGATAACATAAATATTTTTTTTAATTATTTGTTTAAACAGGAATGTGTTCTTTTAATGGGCCAACAACAACATTTGTTATTTTTCCTTCAGAATCTAATGTGACTCCAGTTCTATTTTTAAAAGATTCTTCTAAAGATTCACTATTTTTTTCGATTATTGCGTTTTTCTTAGCTTCTTCCTTTAAGTTATTCATCTTCTCTTTTAATTCGTTCTTAACTCTAGATTCAACATTGTCTATTTCATCTATTTTTTTCATGATATCGTGAGCCCTCGTCATATCACCTGTTTTATCATTGGTTTTGTTGTCTTCAACAACATCATCTTTTAAGTATTCTGCTATAAAGTCAAATACTAAATTTAGTTTTTCTTTTTTATTCATAAACACAAATTTAAAACAATTTTTAAGATATTGCAACTTTTGCAACACTCGATTTTTTATTTTTTAATATATTAATATATAAATTTTTCCTATTTTCAGTCACGGCATCAATACTATATTTGTCTTTAACTGTATCGTTTAACTTACTACTTAGTTCAGTAACCAATTCTGGATTTTCAATCAATCTTTTTATGTTTCTAAACCAGTCTTTATGATTTTTATTAGACTTGACCAACAACGCATTTCCCATTGGGTTTACTGGTAGGTTGTGTTGTCCTTTTTCTGGTTTATCATAGTAGTTAAATAAGTCTAGTTGATATGGCCCAAAGTCTTGCGCAATAATAGCCTTATTATGAAAACCAGCTTCAATAACTTTTAATTGTGACTTAACCTTGTTAAAAGTATGTTCTTCAAGTGGTGCTAAAGATACATCAAATAAGTTATAATTTGTGGCATATGTGGAAATTGGTTTAGTCCATACTCTTCTATATGATTCATTTTCAACTCCGTCATATTCATCTTGTTTAAAACTAAGCAAATGTTTTCTATATTCATCACTAACTATAGAGTAATTATCTGTAAATATTTTTTCATACTGATACCAAACACTTTCTTTTGGTTGTATTGGCCTTTGTTTTCTTTTTCCAGTTTTTTCATCAATCATTGTTACTGAACCCCTTAAGTCGAAACCACATAATACTAATTGTATTTTGTCTATTAATTTACTTGATTTTAATTGTCCAACAAAATTACCTAATAATTGTAGGTCTTTTAAGTGGCTACTACCTCCTAGCCATCCTATTCTTAATTTGTCTGAGGGTTCTGATTTTGGTTTATATTGTTTTTCTTTAGGGTCGATTGCGTTTGGTAAAACAAATACGTTTTCATTGTATTTTTTAATTTCATCAGCAAACAGTGGTGTTGTAGTTATTATATTTCTAGCCACTTTAATATTATTTAAAATATTTTTATCCATTCCAGATTGTTTAATCAATAGATAGGCTGGGTGGTGTTTCCCTGGAGACCAGTGGTCATCGATATCCATAAATGTTTTGATTCCCAATTTATCACACCTTTCTAATACGCTTTCGACTTTATCAAATGGGCCCAAGCTTCTATGATAATGAATTATATCGTATTTTTTTAAAAAATTATCATCATTAATTTTTGGTTCATAATCTATGTCAATATGAAATTTATCTGGATAATTATTTTCTAGTGTGATGTGTGGTTTTGTTGAGCGGAAATAACCAACCCCTGTTCTGTCTGACGGTACTACTAATACCTTAATTTTTTTACTCATATACTTACTAGTTAAAACTTTTATAATTATAGTTAAGTATAGATATAAAATTTATAAATGTAAATGATAAAGGCCCAGAAAAACTGAGCCTTAAATTTTATATAATTAATTATTATATTTATTTACTTCTTTTTGTTTTAATTTTACCTTCTTTAACTAAAGTATTAATAGTTTTTTTAATAACACTTTCGCTTATATTTTTACTATAGTCTACTGACAAATATTCAATTAAAACATCTTTAATCATGTCTCTTAATCCAGACTTACTTATTGTAATCATATCACCGTTAACGATACTCTCATTTACGTTTTTATTGTTAGTCTGCATTGGTTTTTCGTTAATTAAATCTGAAACATCATCTAAATTGAATGTATGACCCATTGTTGGTTGTTTTATTGGGTTTTCTAACATTGCTTTTTTAATTTCTTCTGGCATTTTTGAATTTAAAATAGCTTCTTTATTAGGTTGTTTCATCTGTCTAGTGGCATTTCCCATTGTTTGGGCCTGAGTGCTAGTTTTTACATTTGTTTCACTAACATATCCTTCAGTGTTTTGCGTAAATGCATCACCATTAACATTTCCCGTTTCATAATTACCGTTATCTACTTTATTCATAACAGCTTTAGCGCTACCAAGTATATTTTTTAACTTTGTCAAATCCGCTGGTGGTGGAACTCCATTCATAATACTTTTTTTTTTAATTATTAACTTTTATTTTCTACACCCTTTTCTAAACCGTTCATAAATGAACTGTCTTTGGTGGGGCCAACATATGGTGGTATGTTTTCACCACCTTTAATTTTATTAACTGGTTTATACCATTTTAAGTCAGTTGGTTCTATTCTTTTAATTTTATCTATTAAGAATATTTTCCAAAACCCATTAGCTTTACCGCTAGTTGATTCACCGCTAGCTTGGAATGCTCTAATTGCTGGATTACCAGCTTTAGTTTTTCCTTTTCCATATATAAATACGTACCTCTGACTTAATGAACCGTCTTTATTTTCGTACCATATTCTCGCTGAGCGATAAAACTTATTACCGCTTTTGGATATCTCACCATCAATCATTGAATCTATGGTACTTATATTGCTTTCTAATATAAGGCCTTTATATATATTGTAAAGCTTCATATTTTTTTTATAGTACTACTTGACCAATATTTTCTGTTGTGTCAGGTGTTGTGTAATTATCTGATGGTGTGTATCCCCAGGTTGCACCGTTGTTTGCAAATGCTGCTAATCTACCAGAACCACCATAGAGTGGGTTACCGTTAATATCTACATCCCCACCACCATTATTTGTGTCTAAAAATACACCAGTGCCTTTACCATAAATTGGTGTGACCTGGTCTGACAAGGCTTTAGTGTGTGTAGCACTGTAATTGTTTCCTGGGTCTGAGTTGTCGTAACTATTACTTGCGATTAATGAATTTCTTTGCGATATAGCAATTTGTTCTAATCTATTACTTGTGTAATTTGGCATAATTATAAAATTTTATTATCTTTATTGTTATTCATATACTCTATTAAATATCTAACAGCTTCAATTTCTGACTCATATGACTCATAATATTGCAATCTATTATTCTCTATCTGGTCAGAAACCTTAGAGTGTTTACCGCTAGAGTTGATTTTGACCATGCCACCAATTTTAGTTGGATTTGCATTGTCCTTATCTTTGGTGTGTGTATCTTTAAATGCGTTACCACCCTTTTTTGAGCCAACGCCTTTGGTTTTCATTATAATTCTTTTAACACCGTCAATTTTTTTTATTTCCCCATCATGTTTAGCATTTAACCAGTTAAATATTTCTTCTTCTAATTCAGTTAAATTTTCTTTAGACTTTAACCTACTTAATCTGGTTGTTATATTATTTCCAGATATTTTATCACCTAATTCTTTTTTTAGGTTATCTGGAACAACATAATCTTTATTTATGAAATCATGATTGGGCATTACGTTATTATTTTTTTAATTTCATACTTTATTAATGTAGACATTTTTTTTAAATTAACATTATCATTTAAACTTTTAAGTGTATGAAAAATAACGGTACCAAGTTCGTCATCCGTTAATTCAGAACCACTTATTGATGATATAAACTTGTTCATTGTTGTAATAACTTCTGGTTTATTTATCTCATCAATATCCATTATGTTATTATTATTTATGTCTTCTGGACTTGATTTATCCACTATCTCTCGACTTGAGGTATAGTTGTTTAGTAACTCTTTTATTAAATCTTCCATTTTACCCTTAGCCTCTTCATTTTCTCTTACACCATACATTCCACCAATACCCCATGGATTACCCATGTTTGGTCCAAACGGGTGAAACCTACTTAGTCTATTTTTAGCCATAGTTGCATAATCATCTCCAGTTGTCGGTATGTCTTCTTCATATTCCGATTCATCATCAAAAGATTTTTGCGTGTTAGTACTTATTTGACTCACGGATGATAATTCTGGTTTATCTCCACCAAAATCACCTTCTGGTTCAAATATTTCATCAATGTCTTCGTCAACATTTTTATTATTTTTCTCTTTAGATAAATAATTTTCCTCGAATTCTTTTTTAGTGAATTTCATAAATATTCTTTTTATTATAAATATAAGCTAAAACCATAATATTTATATAAAAAGATTTTTAATTATGGGTTTTAAGACAAAATTAGATTATTCAGATAATAGACAAATAAGACAAACAGAGAAAACCTCTACCACTCTATCTGGTGCAACAGTGTTTGGTATACCATTTAGTGGGTTAACAACTGGACCCGATTTATCAGCTACTGGTGATACTAGTGAATTTAGTTTAGTTATCAGTACATTTAGTGGTAATAATACAACTACAAATTTTACTTGGTTTGACCCTAGTATGGATATTGTCAACCCAACCGTTTCGGCTATAACTCCAGTTACTAGTGGTGTTACGCAAGAAATTGTACCCGTTTTTGGCCCTTCTACCACTGCGACCACGGTTGATGGGTATGATGTGGTTTTATCTTACAGTGGAGTTGGTTTTGATTTAACAGTTACTAATATAATTAGCGGTGCTGGACCAACTTATATTGGTACTGTTGTTCATAACTTAGTAACATTTTATAGTGCTGCAACATTAGATTTCCTGGGTAGACCTATTTGGGTTGACAATCCAGAAATAACAAGAACTAATAGGCTTATAGTCAAAAACAATCCGACCATTGGTTATGTTTTAACTTGTGATACGGCTGAAGGGGAGGCTGTGTGGGGTCCTGTATCTGGTACATCGTCTTCTGGTGTAACATTCTGGGAGGAAGGTGGTACTGGTAATACAGCAATTAAAGACAATAAAGGTACTCATACGATTAATGGTACTTCAAACAACTCCATGATAACTGGTGGGCTTAACAATATGGTTAAAACTTCATTAGGTACTGGAATTTTAAGTGGTAGGGGAAATTCAATAGAGGATTTGGCTAATTATTCTACCATTATTGGTGGTTTAGATAATAAAATTGAAAATTCTCAAAGGTCATCAATTATAGGTGGTAATCAAAATATATTGATTGGAGCTTCTAACTCCACTATTTTAGGTGGTGAAGATATTACTGGAACATCTAATAATACCGTTTATGTGGATAATTTAGATATTAAAAATGATTTAGTAATTAATAATTTAGGTTCTGGCCCAGGTACTACAGATTTAGGTGTTGACGCAACTGGCGTTGTTGTGGACCAAGCATCAGATATAAATTTAAAAGAAAATATTAATACAATAGAAAACGCATTAGACAAGGTTTTAAGCTTGAGAGGTGTGACATACAACTGGAAAGATAGACAAAGGGGTGGTAACGACTTAAGAATGGGATTTATTGCTCAAGAAGTTGATGATGTCGAACCCAATTTATCTTATATGGGAACTTCTGGTTTTATGGGTGTACATTACAAAGATTTTCCAGCGCTTATTGTTGAAGCAATAAAAGAATTAGTTAATAATAAAAAAATAACTTTTAATAAAGAGGAGTTAATTTTTGAGACTCAAACAATAGCTTCGGAAGATAATAATATAGAGTTAAATTATAATGGTACTCATGAGTCATCTATTGATGGTGGTATTACTGTAGTTAAGGGAATTGATGAAGATAATGATTCCACATTCGTAGTTGATTCTGTGGGTGATTGGATTACAAATACACACTTAAAACCAAGTGGTTTAGTTATTCCAGAATATACGCCAACATCGACTGAAGATTTAAACGGTAAGGTTGGTGAAATAAAGTGGGATGACAAATACTTATATGTAAAGACCAATAATGGTTGGAAAAGGTCTGGACTTGAAACATTTTAGTAATGAGTAATTTAAAAAATTATAATTTTAATAAGATTGATACTTACTTAAGTGAAAGTGAGTACTATGATTTTTATTTAGCTCAAGATGAGATAGCCTCACCATGCGTTTGTGATGATTCAATCAATAACGAATGCTTAGTTGTGCACTACGACTTTAACAACCCTAATATATATTCAACTGGTATTACTTCAGCTAATACAATATATAGTTTATCTACTTGGTCTGAAGCTTTTAACACTGGTCACACGTTTGAAACATTCGGTTTAACTGGAATTGACAACGGGTATATTGAATATATTAAAGAAATTGGTGATAATAAAAATACTGGGTTAACTAAAACTATTACTGGTACAACAACTGTAATACCTTCTGGAGATACAAGATTAACATTAAATATAGTTAGTGGATATACTGGTCAATATATTTACCCAACTGAAATAATAGAAGACTATGGTGTGTTAGGTGATTACCTTTCACTTTGTGGTGGATTTTATCAAGGTTATTATAAACTAGATGGTTATTCATATGAGGTATTACCTACGAGGGTTCCAGAGGCTTGGGTTGCCGATTTTTGGTTAAATAAAACAGAGGCTTTATGTTCTTCAGTTACTGGAACTACATTAAATGATAAGTATCCAAATAATAAAGGGTTTTTCTTTTATATGGGTACTAGGGCTGAAAACAAGTATTGGAATGTTTTTAGTGGTAATAGTAGTGGTTGTGTAAGTGGTTGTACATCAGGTACTGGTTGTACTGGAACGGTTGAAACCTTTTGTACAGTGCCTAAGGAAACAGACGTTTCTTTTGTTGGTAGTGAGGGGTTTCCAATTAATTTATCTCCACCACCTTTAGAGATAGACGAAATAAGAAATCAGTTCTTAATATATGGTTACGCAGATGAAAATAAGTGTCATAAGTGTGGTTCTTCAATGGATGGTTATGCTACTAGAAGGGTTTGTGAATTTAGTGGTGATTCAATAACTGTGACTGCTTATACTCAAGAGGTTACTAATTATCAGAACCCGTTTTTGGTGTATGGTCAGGCTGGTAGTAATGCCAGATGTGGTAAATGTGGTCATATAAATACAGATTATGGAGACAAGACTGTTTGTGATTTTAGTGGTTTTACTTCAGACTTACTGGAATTAGATAAAGATAACGATATTGTGGATAATGCTATAGGTTTCAGAGTTAAAGATGATGGTAGTATAGGTTATAGGTATTTATCTTTAACTGGTAAATGTGATGGTGATGATTATATTAGCGGTGTAACCGTAAATGAAGAATATTCATTACCAGGAGTTGTTAAAGATGACGAATGGACTAATATAACAATAAGATTTACTATGCCAGAATATGATGAGTGTGATTTAAAACACGGTGATAGAAGAAAAGGTAAGTTAATGTTTTATATTAATTCAAAATTAAAATTTGTTTCAGATGAAGTCGATGAGTTCATAGCTAAAAGACTTTATGAATATAAAGATAAACAGTTAGGTGTTCCGTTTAATATTAGTTTGGGTGGCGGTTCACAAGGCTTATTAGAGTCAATGACTTTTGACGGTCAAGACCCAGATGATTTATCACTTATAATAGAAAATAATTTTGCTGGAACATTCATTGGAAATGTTTCTCAATTTAAATTTTTTACTTGTAATGTGAATTGGTGTGAAATTACACATATTTATAATAAAAATAAAGTTAGATATAATTAAACAAAAAAAATGGCAAATAATAGGTTAATACTTAGAAAGATGGTTAGTCCATGGGTTACAGACGCTGTGGATATAACAAGAAATACAACATTAACACATGTTGAACTGGATAGTAATTTTATTTACTTAAAGGGTGAGGTGATAGAATCAGCATCTTTAGATGGTGGTAAATTATCTTTAGGTAAAATTAATGGTGGCTCCATAGAAGTTGATATGGGTTCATTATCTGGTGATACAGCACACACCGTTAATTTATTGAATGAATTAAAAAATGAATTAGAGGCTAATGTTCTTTGGGAGGCTGGTTCTTCTGGAAGAAAATCAATTAGACGTAAAAATGATACTCAAATTGATTCAAGAGGTAGTTATTCTCTTTCTGAGGGTAAAAATACTTTAGCTAGTGGTGACGCTTCACACGCTGAAGGTGACGGAACTGTAGCTAGTGGTAAGGCTTCACATTCTGAAGGTACTAATACTGAGGCTAGTGGAGGTAATTCACACGCTGAAGGTTTTAGTAATGTTGCTAGTGGTAACAATTCACACGCTGAAGGTTCAGATAACGTAGCTAGTGGTAACAATTCACACGCTGAAGGTTCAGATAACGTAGCTAGTGGAGTCGCTTCACATGCTGAGGGTACTGGTAGTGTTGCTTCTGGTAATGCTTCACATGCTGAAGGTTCTGAGACTGTGGCTAGTGGAGTCGCTTCACATGCTGGAGGCTCTGTAAGCGAGGCTAATGGTGATGTTTCTTTTGTACATTCTAATAATTCAAATTCAGATGGTAAAAGAAGTGCTATTTTAGGTGGTGATGATAATTTTGTTGAATCTGGAGGTCAAAACTCTGGTGTGTATGTCGGCTTAAGTAATAGAGTTTTAGGTGTTAATTATGAAGATATTGTTAATAAACTAAAAGTTGAATTAGATAATTCAATTTCTAATAGGGCAAATGATAAAAAAGTATTTGATGACGCTAAAGAAACTCTTGAAATAAAAATTGAACACGCTGATAAAAATATAAAGTTAAATGCATTGGATATTGAAGCTTACAAAGCTGATATTTCTGAAATAGATGCGGAAATTGGTAAATTGGATGAAAACTCCAAAGAGGCTTTAGCATTACAAGACTTAAGAGATAAAAAAGAATCTGAATTAAAAATGAAGGAAGAAGAGAATGCCACTCTTTTAATTGAAAAAGAAAATTCAGAAAAAGAATTAAAAAAATTAATTGAAGATGAAAATGATGCTGTTAAGCTATTTGAACAAACATCTTTAAAATTACAAGCTGAAATAAAATACAATGAAACTCTTTTAGAAACTGAAGATAATCATCCACCAGTTAATTCAGCTATTATAGCTGGTAAAGACAATATGATTGATAGTTCTTCTGACTCAATTGTTGGCGCTGGTAGTGATAACGTACTAAAAACTGAAGTTAAAAATTCGGGGATATTTGCTGGTTCAGAAAATGAGATAAGTGGTGATGAATATTCAAAATTAATTAAACAATTAAAATATGAATTGTCAGTGGCAAATGAAACTCATGATTATAAAACTTCAATATTAAAGGAAGAAATTGATTCATTAAAAGAAGAAATAGCTTTTACTAAGTTTACTATTGATAACACTAAAAAAGAAATTGCTGAACTAACAAAGGAATGTGAAGGTGAAGGCACTAATAATGGTGGTCTGGCCTTATTACAAGAAGATGAGAGTGCGTGTGAAAAGTTGAAGATAGCTAACGCTAATTTAGAAAAATTATCGAAAAAATTAGAAGATTTAAATGAAACGCTAAAATCATTAGAAGATGAACTTTCTACCATAAATGAAAAACATGCGTCTTATCAGAAATTTATTACAGAAAAAATAGCTGAATTATCCGCTATATGTTCTGATGATAAAAACGCACCTGTAGATAACTCTGCAATTATTGCTGGGGCTAATAATCAAATTACTTTATTAAGTGATAACTCTGCTATTGTTGGTGGTCAAGGAAATAGGATAATGAATTTATCAAATACGGTAATACTTGGTGGTGGAGATATTACTGCGAGAAAAGATAATACCGTGTATACACCTAGCCTTAATATTAAAGCTAATCTTGATAGAGATAATTCTTTAACTCAAGTATTAGTTAGGGATGCTGATGGTTATATTAAGTATAAAGATGTTAGTTCGTTTACAGATTTAAATGTTGTTAGTGGTTCTTATGACCCAGAAACTGGAACTGTAACTATGACTAATAATGAAGGTGATACATTTGAGATAACTGGTTTCGCAAAAGAATTAACTGATAGCTACACTACAAATGCATATATAGAAGGTTCTACAATGTATTTTGATAATAACGTCAAAGGTGAAAAATTTTATAGCGTTGATATAAGTAGTTTAATAGCTGAAGATGAAAAGGGTGATTGTGCTGAAGATAAATGGAAAGAATATAATGACCAAGCCGACTTATATTCAGAGTATCTTAAACTAAAATTAATTAGTGATGAGATTAAAGAAGACATAGATGATAAAGAAGCTGAGCTAAAAAAATTACAAGGTCATCATTGTTCAACTCCTGGTTATATAATAGAAAGTCTTAATATATTAGGTGATATTGTTTCCATAGATGGATTTGCAGATAAATACCAAGACCTTAAAAATTTATCTAAACAAGAGGGTGATGGTAATATTATGCATGCTATTAACTCATTAATTAACTATCTTGGTGATTTAGATTTAGAAGGTTTAGGTGATGAAGATAAAAAAACTATTGAATCGTTTATATCGGCTAATAAAGAGCGTTTAGCAGCAATGCTTGGATATAATTCAGAATTATATGATTTGTATATTGAATTATATGGTAGATATCAAGCTGGTGAAATTATCAATTGGGATAATGATAAGAATAAATTACAGGTAGAGCTTTTCAATCTAAGAGATACTATAAATCAAATTATTAATGATTTGAATGGTCTTACAAATATATTAACTCCATCAGATGTAGATGCTATACAGGTGTATATTGATGAGTTAATTGATTCTGGCATGCCAGAAGACCCAGCATTAATTAAACAAATTAAGGAATTAATAAGTCTATTAGACGGATTAAATAAGTTGTTAAAAGATAATGAAGATAATCTAAATAAGTTCATTGAAGAGCATAACTTTTTTGATATAGTAAGTTTTGGAGCTTATATGCCAATTAATGACACTAACTTTGATTGTTGGGCTTTAAGTCAATTAGAAGACAGGATTGAAGAGTGTTGTACTGGTGGAGAAGAAGAAGTAAGGGGTAAATGTTCTGAAGCCCTTTATGCACAATATCAAAAACAAGCTTCTGAATATAGTAAAATTAAAGCTAGTTACGATACTTTATTAGCTACTCAATTAGAATTAAAAGAATCTATTTCTTTAGGTAAATTAGAGTTAGAAGGGTTGATGACCCAAATTAGTGATACTCAAGAGCAAATAATTACACTTGAAAAAGAGTGTGAAGCTTTTAGTAATCCTTCTGGACTAGCCTTATTGGAAGACCCACAAATTAACCCGTGTGAAGAGCTGGGTAAAACAAAAACACTTTTATTGAATTTACAATCACAATTAAAAGAACTCGCTGCTGATATTAAAGAAAAAGAAAAATCTTTAGGTGAAATCGAAATTCAAATGGGGGCTATAGAAGAATCAGAAATATTAGAATTTGAAGTTTATATGCCAGTTAATGAAGTTAATTTTGATTGTTGGACTGAGAATGAGTTAAAAATAGATTTAGAGACTCAAATAACTAAAATTCTAGAAACAATTGGTTACGATTCTAGAGGTGAGTGTTCTGATGAACATTACAATGAATATAAAAAGTTAGTTAGTGAATTAATCAAATCAAATGAGGTTATTGAAACTAAACGTAAAGAATTAGCTGAGAATAATTTAATAAAAACAGAACTTGAAAAAGAGATTGATGACCTTGAGAAAGCGTGTGCCGAATTCAAAGCAAGCCAAGCCGATAAAAAGGCATTAAGTTTATTAGACCACGCGGAGTTTGAAAATAATCCTTGTAATACGCTTATGGGTAAAATAGAAATTTTGGATTCTATAAATAAACAGATAGAAGACCAAATTAATTTTATTGATGCTTGGGAATCGTCTAGTGATTATGACTTATTTAACAGATACGCACCAATTAATGAGGTTAACTTTATTTGTTGGAGGATTGACCAATGTTGTAGTGAGGAAGAAGAAAAGGGCCCATGTGCTACTGAAAAATGGAAAGAATACACATCCTTAGGTGAACAGTATCTAGAATATGAGAAAATACAGTCTCAAATTGATGTTATTGATAAACAAATATCAGATAAAGAATCTGAAATTGATTCGTTATTAGAAAATCTTGGTTATATACCAAAAAGTCAGGCTATGTTGTCCCCAGCTAATATTATTTTTGCTGGTGATGATGATGATGATGGTAAGTCTTTAAAATTATTATTAGAAGAGGATTTTAATCCTTTAAAATTATTATTATTAGAAAAAGATGGTGATGATGATAAATTAACTGGAAGTATTCGTTTTCGTGATTGGTGGTGTTGTAGAATTCAGAAAAACCCAGCTTGCTGTTATTTATTTGGTAAAAAATTATTTGGTAAACTTCAAAATATAGGTGGAGTTGGTATTGAGCCAGATGATAATATTTTTGGTGCTGTTAAAGGATTGAAGGCTGAAATTGATAGTTTAAATAAAACCTCAGCAAGTGGTGACGGTCAAGTAAATATTCCAACTGAATTTTCGAATATGTTAATTGAGTTGACAAAAATGGAAGAACAAACTGTAGCTTTGAATAGTCAATATTTTAATAGTATTAAAATATTTGAGGAAGAGGGTGATGCTAAGTCG